>JABEBW010003883.1_pt1 | contig 31256 bp, 37 predicted proteins | sample 7245961 | NCBI WGS metagenome assembly JABEBW01 (sample SAMN14506364, study PRJNA622280) | hot springs metagenome | biome: hot spring [ENVO:00000051]|acidic hot spring [ENVO:00002120]; feature: spring [ENVO:00000027]|sediment [ENVO:00002007]; material: sediment environment [ENVO:01001048]...
TTTTTGTTAAATTTTACATATTCTTTCATTGTATTTAAACCTATCAGCAATTCATCCCACGGTTAAAACCGTGGGCTTTCTTGCTGAGTTTATGTAATAGATCAGTGAGCTGCTCCACCTTGAAAGGCAGAGCGTTACACGCGGCTTGGCGCCAGCAGCTGTGGGCTCCCTCATTAATGGCTATGTTTATTGACGCATTGTTGCTTTGGATAACATATCCATTTTAAAATATTTTAATGCTATAACTGTTTAAGCTTTCTTCCTAGGGAAGTGCGGCACTGGAGTTTCACTGCTTCCCACAATTTCATTATAAATCAATGGTAAACGTATATGCAAATATCATTAGCAGAGCTGTTGGTTCAATCTCTTGTTCAAATTTTGCTATTTATTACCCATTTAAATATCTGGTGTTATTTAAAATTTTATCCCATATGGATGCTAAATGGTTTTTAATCAATAAAATAAATGAAAAATCCTGTTTATAAAAATTATTATGGCATCGTGCCAAATATTTTGCCTGCAATCAAATTTGTGAAAAATGATACCAATATGTACCAGGTTACAAAGTTCATACCATACGCAATACCAATTGGTTTAACAGCTTCAAAGTAAAATATGGAGAAATGAAACGGTGAAAGAGCAACTACTGATGTTCCAAATAAATAGCTCAGCAGGTAAAATAGGACAAGAAATGGTATTAAAAGATATAGGCTGACCTTCATCCTATCCATCTGCACCTTCATAACCATATCTTGCATTTGCTTTTGCTTTTTTTCAAGTTTCTGAAGCTTTTCCTTATCTCCACTTTTCATAGTTTCCCTGTATTCCTTTAAAAACTCATTATATGCTTTCATAGTTTCATTGCTAGCCTTCAGGTCAACCTTTTTCCTTGTAAACCAGTTGCTGAGCACTGAAGAAACCGCAGCAACTGCAAGTATTATCAGGGATGATTCCAATATTTGCATGGCGTATCAGAGCTCAAGCTTTTTAATAAGCTCTTCTACAGCATCATCAACCATGTTTTCCCTGTTATAGACTTCAATCATCATTGCCCCTGTCAGGGAAGAAGCAGCGCCAAGCATTATCCTTGAAAGCAAAATTTCATAATTGATTTCAGCTTCGCTTACAGCCTCCCTCTTTCTTGTTGGATCGTTCATTCTTCTTCTGATTATTTCCTGAGGCTCTGCAAGCAATAGAACCAGATGCGTTGGCTTTAGTTCGCTTAAAACGTGCCAGGGCAAGCCCGGCAGGTAACCGTATGGCGTGGGTATTATATAATGAGTATCAACAAATATGATGCCATCTTCATTAATCCTTTTGGCGGCCCTGGCCTGCAATTCCTTCTGCTCTTCAAATGAAAGCCTCCTCATTTCATCTCTATCCTTTATTCCTAACTTCATTGCTTCATCAAGCATAACTGTGCCGTAAACGAACACATGAAACTTTTTACCCTGGCCCGTTAGCCTTTTATACAGCGCATCAAGCACGGTTGTTTTGCCAACTCCAGCCAGACCACCAACTATTATAACCTTTTTGCTACCCTTCTCCAAGTATACCACCAAGCCCGGGTATCATTGACGCCATCTGTTCCTGTGCAAGCATTTGATAATAACTTATAGATATATCTATCGCCAGCAGCAGGCCTATGCCTGTGCCAAATACATCCAGTATTGATGATGCGGCTGCAAGTATGCCTATAAGAAGGCCGCTAAAGAGCGTAACTGTGGGTATGTATCTCTCTAACAGCGTGCTCACTGATGATTTTGTTCTCCTGAATCCAGGAACCTGAAGGTCTGATCCAAGCAGGTTTTCGGCCGCCTTTTCAGCAGACATTCCGCTGACATCAACCCACATTTTTGCAAAGACAACGCTGAGCACTATGACAAAAGCTGAATAAGTTACAATTTGAATGGGATGCGCCATTGCAGCTGGGTAAGGCGGCGGAGAAGTAATATAATAAAGCAAGCCACCAGTTATTGTGCCGTTTACCTCCGTGCCAAGCCAGGAAAGGTGAGGCACCAGGGAAGCATTTTTAGCAAGTATCAGGAAAAAGAACTGCGCATCTGCAATTAGCGCTGAAACCAGTATGACAGGTATGTTAGAAACATAAAGCAGCTTGATGGGGTAAGAAGCAGAATAGCCTCTGAACTTTGATGAGCTGATGGGTATCTCTATCCTGACGCCTTCCAGATACAGAATTACAATTATGAATATAATTGTGCTGATAAAGCCTATCAGGGAAGGATATGTTGATGCACGGCTTATTAACGATGAAAATAGCCCATGTATGCTTTCATTAATTGCATAAGGTATGTATCCAAAGAACTGCCCACTTACTGGTATCGGGCTGAAAATGTCCAGCATTACCTGCATGGATATGCCTGCCAGTATGAACAGGCTGATGCCGCTGCCCAGACCCCATCCCTTTTGAATCATCTGATCAAGTAAAAACACAACCAAGCTAGCCACAATCAGCTGAACAATGACTATAGCAGCTATAGTAGGAGAGCCAACCGTGCCAATCAGGCCGCTTGCTACGTAAAATACAGATTCCACAACTATAAATACAAAGGTAAGCACCTTTGTTAATGAAGCAAATAGCCTCTGATCTTCAGCATTGGACAGATCCAAGCGCAAAATATCTGACCCAACCAGCACCTGAGTTATAAGCCCAGCAGTAACAATGGGGCCTATCCCCAGGGTCATGAGGGTTCCTATATTAGCAGCGAAAATTATCTGGTAAAAAAACAGGGCACTCTGTGTTGAGGTAATCACTTTATAAAGTGGGATCTGCGACATAACCAGGTATAGCACAACAGCCAGAGCAGTCCATATCAGTTTCTCATTTAAACTCGGCTTTCGAGCTGGCTTTGGAACCTCTGGCAAAATGCCAGCAATTCTGTTTATTACATCTTTGCCGCTCAATTAAGGCCTTCACTGATTTTGCCGCCGGCAGCCTCAATTGATTCCTTTGCTTTAACGGTGAACCTGCTTACAACGACATTATAGGCCTTATTTACCCTGCCCTTCCCAAGCAGCTTATCATATCCCATCGAGCTGAGGTCCAGAAGTGGCATTCCATTTTGTTCCTTCTTATCCTTTAGGCTTTCATATATCTCATCAAGCTGCGCAACGTTGACCCACTTCTTTGATTTCCTTAACCTGTTCAATGAATAAAAGCCATTTTTACCAAAGTAATCCGGGGCATATACAACAGTCCAGGACCACTTGTGCTTGTGCAGCCCTGCTTTACCCACACCTCCTTTCATTCCTGATTTTCTGTGCTGGCCTATTTGTCCCCATCCTACGGTTCTTGATCCCCTTAGCTTCCTGATCTTTCTCTTACGCGTTGCCATTCTTCATCATCCTCTCAAACAGCTCAAGGGCAGTGAACTTTACTCGCGGCACTCCCCCCTTGGGTGGGGGCAATGCAAAATATGGCTTTATGCCAAGATCCTTAAGATCCAGCTCCCCCCTTTCCAATTTCTGCGCAAGCTCATCAAATCCGCTTATATTATAATTCTTTAAATAATCAGAAGAAAGCTTCTTCCATCCGGAAACCTTTCCTCTGGATTGGATAAGCCTGGCAATGGTTTGCGCATCAACTTTTGACCACACTATACAATCCTTTGCATTCTGAAGCATGCCCCTAACCACGTCGCTGTCCTTTAAAATAGTTGCGTTGTACTTCCTTTTTAAATTCATGAGTTTGAGGGTTTCTTCAACTCTATCCCTGACATTTATTTCTCCCTTTATCCTTATTACAAGCAACATGGTCATTACCTAATCACCTTTGATCCATGCTGAAATGCATCATATATTGCATATGTGGTTGATATGTCGCTGCTTGTCATGCCAAAGGTTTTGGTCCAGGCATCCTTTATCCCTGCCAAACTCAGCACGTTCTTTATGTGAGGCGCCGCAACAATGCCAAGTCCCCTGGGTGCTGGAATTATTACAACCCTAACGCTGCCGTTTTTTCCCTTAAGCACATATGGCACTGAATGAGGCTGCCCGCATCTGCACTCCCAGCTTCCACAACCAAGGGGCACCGGTACCACGCTTAAAAAGGCATTTCTTGTTGCCTTATCTATTGCAACCCTGGTGTGGAGTGACTTCGCATGGCCAACGCCAAACCACCCGCTCATATCACCCACAGCTATAAGTGCCCTGAACCTGGTTAGCTCGCCCGCATCAGTCTGCTTTTGCACCACCCTTATTGATATCATCATTGTCTTTATATTTGGCAGCAGAGCCTGAACTATTTCAGGTTCCTTTATTTTGTATCCGCTTTCAAAAATTTCAGATAAAGAAGTAATCTTGCCCTCCTTAACCATCTGCCCAAGTGCCGTTCTTGGAATCCACTCCTTTTTCTGTTCCTGTTCAGCGGAATTATAATGCATCACTTTAACTCACCATTTAATATTTTACCCTTCATTTCATTAAACTTCACGTTCATATTATCAATGGATGCAATGACCCTGGAAAATTGATTCCCCTCATAACCTCCTTCCCTGAGCTGGATTGCATAAGCAGATATAGTTTTACCGCTTATAAGATCTTCCGATGGAAGCGTCTTCTCATCAACCCTTATTTTAAACCCAGCATCAATAGCTCCCTTTATGAGTGCCATGACCTTTGAATTTTCTCTGTACGCTTTAAGCCCGGTATACAGTATTGCCTCATTGGTTCCCTTTTCAACTGCCCGCTTCCCCAACAAAAGGCCAATAAGGTAGAAGGCCGGGTAATTTTTCCCACTGAAATGCCATCCACCTTTAATTATGTCCTTGGAGTTTGCCTGCACAATTGTCCTGTCCCCATCCTTTGCTGGAACATTTACCTGGGCCCATACATACCTGTTGGACTCATATACATATATAAATGGCAACTTGGAAAGCAGTATCCTTTTCCTTCTTCCGTAGTCTGTCTTAAATTCCCTCCTTCTCCTAAAAATCACTTTCTACCACCTATAAACTCCTTAAGCCTGGCAACGCTCCTGATTTCTCCGCCCTTAACCTTCTTGTACGATTCCCAGTACAGTTCCTTGCTTATGTTTGGCTTAACCTTCTTAAGATAATTTCTGAGCGCCCTAACCTGCCTAACCCATTTAATTTTTTTACCCATTCTTGCGCTCTTTTTCCCCTTGCGCGATCCATAGCCAGCTTTGCGCTTTTTATTCCTCCTTGTCTGGCCTTTAATTGCTTTTAGCTTTATGGCGCCCTGGGAAATGAGCGCCCTAACTTCACCTCTTGTAACTGCATCCTCAATATCTTCAAGCTTTTCAGGGTTAAAGATAACCCTTCCCTTTCCTATCTTAATCATCCTGGAAACCATCTTCTTTTTATTGTTCAGATTCATTTTGCTCTAACCTCGGTGCATTTAAAAGGCGTAATCCCATACGCCTCGCCTCCTTTAAAATATCAAGCCTCTTTTTAAGTCCAACTGTTCGGGCAATACGTGCAACCTGTTTTTTTGGATCAATTCCGGAAAGCTCCTTAACGTTGTGCACCAATATCTCCTGCTTGCCTGATGGATGCAGGCCCCTCCCCTTCCTGACTGAGCGATATCCAACTTTAACAAGTGGTGGCCATCCTTTCATCTGAAGCCGCATTTTATTATCTATTCCCTTGGGCTTGCGCCAATTTGGCTTTAACTTCTTGTACCTCCAGCTTTCCTGCCTTACAAATTTATTCTTTTGCATATATGTACACCCCATCTAAAAATACCCTTGGGTCCTTTTCCTTGATCCTTGTTGCTGTTTCAATATTTGCTGCAGTTTGACCAACGTCTTCCTTACATGGACCTTCAACCACTATATCATCCCCTTCAACTCTGACCTTTGTGCTTCCCACAATAGCCGCATATCTTGGAAACTTTTCCCCTATAAAATTGTCAATTTTAACCGTGTTGCCCTTTATGCTTATCTGAATTGGAAAATGTGAATACACTATCTTTAATCTGTAGGCATAACCATTAATAGCTCCATTTATCAGGTTTTTAATGTGCATTACCACAGCCCTTGCTACGGCATAGTTATCACGCCTTTTGCTCATGGCTTTTACCACAATTGAATCGCCATTTACCTCCAATTTAACTTTCATTTTACTGAAGTCCTTCTGGCATTCACCCTTTGGCCCCTTAACTTTAAGAACAGATCCCTCCAGGCTTGCCTTAACTCCAGATGGGATCTTTACGCTTTCAGAATACAATTTACGTTCAGTAGACATAACCCAATAACCTACCTCCTAGCTTTTGCTCGATTGCATCGTTCTGGCTCATTATGCCCTTATCCGTGCTGACAATTATTATGCCCATGCCGACTGCTGGCAGGTACCTCCTTTCCCATCGGCTCATGGACTGCCACTTGGTGGAGTATCTGGGCTTAATGGACCCACATTTATTTATCCTTCCAAGCAGCTGCACCTTCAGCTTTGGCATTATTCTGTCGTCTATGAGCTCAAACTCACCTATGTATCCGTTCTTCTGCATCACCTTAAGAGTTTCCTGCAAAAGCGTTGATGCTGGAACTACAATGCACTCCTTTCTATTCCTTCTCTCGTTCTCCATTATTGTTGAAAACAGATTTGACAAAACGTCATTAGCTGGCAATCCATATCACCTAACTGTATTTTTTAAACCCCATTCCCTTGGCGACTTCCCTAAAACATTGCCTGCAGAGCATCAGATTATACTTTTGTATTACAGGCCCATACTGCCCGCACCTAACACATGCCCTTGAACCCTTGCCATAATATCTTGGCTTATTGCTCCTTAACTTTACCATTATACCAAGTTCACCCCTAAACCCCTATAAAACTCTATGGCCTGTTCCTTTCTTACCCTTTGGCCTTCACCAATACGTGATCTTGAACGCTTTCTCTCCTGAACTCTCAACCCCGGCATTGACAAATTTACTGTCACATCCATTCCGTATATTCCTATCTCTGGATCATACTTCATGCCAGGTATATCTATGTGCTCACGGATTCCAAAGGATAGATTGCCAAGCTCATCTATTGAGGATAAACTTACCGTGTTGTTTTTAGCCTGAATTACCCTCTGCAAAAGCTGGACTGCCGCCTGCTTCCTTACGGTAACCATGCACGCAATTTTTTCACCCTTGTGAATTCCAAAATCCCTGATAGTCTTCTTTGCCTTTAACTCCCTTGGTTCCTGCCCGCTTAAATCCCTAAGAACGGATTTTGCCCTTTCTAGCCTTTCCCCTGCCTGGCCAACAGCTATGTGCAAAACAAGCTTATTTATCCTTATAACCTTCATTGGGTTCTGATTGATCATGGCAATTCACCGCCTGGAACATCAATAGCAGGCCTTTCCTTCCCTATAACTATTACATAATCATTGGGAACGGAAACGGTTCTGTTTGAAACGGTAATTTTAACCATGCCCTTTCTAGTTATTGTGCTAGGCACAAGATCAACAATTTTGCCGTGAATTCCAACCCTGCGTCCCTTAAATATCAAAGCATAGCTATCCTTCTCCAAAGGATAACGCTCAATTATTCTGCCATCTGAGTTCGATATCAGCAGAGAATCACCAGGCTTGTATTCAACAGCGTCTGAGATAAAGTTTGATCCATCATGGCATGTGTACTGATATTTGCCATTACCTATTGACGTTTTTCTAATTATCCTTCCTATTCTAAACTCGCTCTGCGCCTTATCAATGCTAACAGGATACAGGGCTTTGCCCCTAACTGGAAGCAATCTATAAAATTTATCAGAGCCCTTTATATTTATCACATCCATTAGACCAAGAGGCGCCTTATAATCCCTTATTTCTTTCCCATTAACCAGAAGCAATCCAACGCTAATTGTTTTCTTGATCTCCTGCAGATTATTTCCCAGCCTGAGGTTATCTCTGATTAATGTAACAGGATCCAGTGCTAATTCCTTGCCATGTGCGCCTGGATTTACATTTACGGAAAACGTGTGCCTTTTCCTGGAAACGGGATAAAATGAAGGTAAAGTTTCCCTCTTTCTTGATTTTGACCCACCATGTTTAACCATTTATGCTCTCCTCCTTAAAGCGGTTTTTATCGCTAGTGTCAAATGCCGTTATCATGACTTTAGAAGCGTGAACCTTAACAGGGACTTCCTGTCCATTTACCTTCTTCCTTGATATGCCTTCTATGCCTATTCTGGCCTGTTTTGGAAATACCTTTGTAACTTTTCCCTGAACCCCCTTAAAATCCCCTCTCATCACTTTAACTGTATCACCTTCTCTTACCCTTGCTGAGCTTATACCATACTTTTTTTTCAATTCATCTGATACCATTGAATCCATCTGCCTATTCCTCTCCAGCCAATTCATCCTTTTAATAATTTTTTTCAATTCCATCATATATCACCTCAAACTATCATAGAAGCCAGGTTTGCAATCCGGGGCCACTTTTCAGCTGCTTCATACGCAACTGGTCCCTTTATCTCAGTTCCCTTGAGATCGCCCTCAGGAGTTATTAAAACTGCCGCATTGTCTATAAATGAAACGCGATCACCGGATACGCGCCTTATGGGGTATTTTTGCCTTACAATTATTGCGTGGAATAATTGCTTTTTAACCTCAGGGGTTCCAACTTTAACCACAACAACGATTTCATCACCAATCGTCGCAGATGGAACGCGCTTTAATCTCCCCTTATACCTTATGACTTGAACAACCTTTAGCTTTTTTGCACCGGTATTGTCTGCACAGTTGATAATTGCTGTTACAGGAATGGACTTGGTGATGTGCGGCTTATATTCTTCAACCCCCTTTGCGGAAACTGCTCTAGTTTTCTCTCCTGGCATTTCACATTGTCACCTTGCCCAGCATTATATGAGATATATTCTTGCCAAGGGGCCTGCATTCAGCCACTGCAACCAGATCACCCAGAGCAACGCTAACGCACGATGGCACACGAACATGTATTCTGCTGCTCCTCCTTTCAAATCTCATGAATTTAGAATTGTAGGCAGGATATTCGACCTCAATCACAGCCGCTTTTTTCATTTTAAGGCTCCTTACCCTTCCAACAATGATCTTTCCCCTTACCTTAAGGCTTCCATGGTAGGGGCATTCGACATCAGAACAGGAACCCGACGGTTCAGATACTTTTATACCAAAGGCGCCGATCATTACGGGTCTAACCTCTCCCATGGCCTTTTTGCAATCCTGTTGCCATAATATAATTTGCCATTGGCCTCAAATAAATTGCCAATTTTTGGCACAACAGTAACGTGGCCATCATTGATCCAGAATGTGTTCTTGGTTTCATAAACCAGTAAACCTTCTATTTCACCGTTTTTAACCTTTACCTGATCTCCAAGCCTTATCACGGTTTAATGCCCCTCCTGTTCATTTCTGTTATAACGCGGGCAATGTTGCGCCTGACTGTTTTCATTGAACCTGATTCCTTGGCCAGCATCCTTGTAATCCTCAAATTCTTCAGCCTGGAGTACTCCTTCCTTAGTTCTTCCAAATTCTTCTTTAACTCGCTATCACTGAGCTTTGCTGCCTTTATCACTTTCAACCTTCTCTCCCCCCTCCTTTAAGCGGAACTCCTCAGGATACTTATATGCCACAGTAACCTTTACACCATATAATCCCATTTTCATCAAAACATGCTCAACAGCTGTCCTTGTGTACCTTTCCCTTAAAAATCCACTTTTCGGAATAACTCCCTCCGTAAACTTCTGAAACCTGGCCCTTTCACTTCTTATTTTGCCCTGCAGCTTTATCTCTATTCCAAGAGCGCCAGCTGCCATCGCTTCGTTCATTGCGCTTGTAACAGCTCTCCTGAAAATAACGCCCTTTTGCAGGGCATTTGCCAGCCTCAATGCGATGGCTTTTGGATCTGTGGATGGATTCTGAATTTCCATAGCGTTCACCGTGATGTCCTTCAGGGAAATTTCCCTTGATATGTTTTCCATAAGAGACCTTATGCTTGAGCCGTGAGGCCCTATAACCAGGCCTGGCCTAAGAGCAAGGACATTAAGCCTAGTCCCCAGAGGAGTTTTCTCAACAGTCATATCAATAAATCCAGCCTGTTTAAGGTTTGAATCAAGGTACTCCTTAAGCAGAACGTTGCGCCTGGCCTCTGACAGCAATGAATAATAATTTGTCATACCGCCCTCGCCACCATTTCCATATGAACAAGCACCTTATTTTTAGGCGATGATCTTCCAAAAGCGCGCGGAACGTTTCTCTTTATTTTCCTTCCTGGATAAGCAGCTACGTGCACCAGAACCATGTTTGATGGTTCAAGGCCCTTAAAGTCTGCAACAGATTCAATGTTGTCCAGCAATTTTAGATAAAGCTTTGCTGCCTTGATTGGGTACTTGCCAGTCCTAAATCCATCAACCACATGATGAGCCATTTTCAAATTATATCTCCTAAATGGAACAAGCCTTTTCATGGATATAACCTCCTGAAGCTCAGCCCTTGCCCTATCAATTGACTTGCCCTTGAGGTAAACCGCCAGTTCTCTGGCGTCCTTTGGGCTAACATCAACTTCCCTGAGGCTTCCTCTAGCATCGGAAGCCTCTCTATAATCATTAAACGAATACCTGAACTTTGGCATTGCCTTCTCTTATCTCTGATTAAATGCTTTAAAAACTTTCCCTGTAAGCCTATAAAAAATAAAAATTTATGGATTGTAGGCCAGTGGGCCGAAACCTGCTCCTGATAAATAAATGCCTATGGCAAAAATTGCCAAAATCAGTATTATGGCTATTATGTCGATCTTTTTTATCGTGGGCTCATTGTAATAAGTCCTTTTTGGCATAGCCCTGAAGCCCCTGATATCTGCTGAAATTGCGATGTTCTGGGCTCCCTTTAGGGTCCATATTACAACTGATGCTATGATGAGGACAACTAGCTTCATCTGCTCCAACGATCTCCTGATGAGCATTCCCAGGTTAGAACCAGAACCGCCGGAAAAATCAAAGCCCCTTGCCCTGGCTGCATCGGTGATGGTTATCGTGGACTCAAGTATCTTGGGTATTGAAGTTATGCCCACAATTAATCCAAAACCTATCTCGATCGGGATCTTGGATTTTTCAAGTGAGACGAGGATATCAGATGGTGAGCTCGTAAATACCAGCAGGAATCCGGACGCTATTCCTGTTGATGCCCTGAAAGCTATCTGCAGGCCGTAAAATATACCCTGTGTTGAAAAACCATACGCGCCAATTGCCTGAAAGGCAGTTGGAAACAGAATAAGAAAGGTGTCCTTGCCAAACAGGAGGGCTAATGTCTCAGGGGGCGTGAACATACCCTCTGTCCAGGCCGTACCTATAAACGTGGCAAGGGTTAAAGGTAAAACAATGCGGTATTTTGAGACGGGGTCAGTTGTCCATATGTACATGAGCAGGAGCGCTATGAGGAAAATCATGGATATCCACCATATTGTTATAGCACCTATTGTAGTTAGCACGATGGCAAGGAGAATCTTGGTCCTTGGATCTATCTTATAGAGGAATGACTTGCCGGATACAAACTGAAAAAGAGACATGTATCCCCTGAACCCAATTATTTTCCATATCAGATAGATGGTAAGGGCTGGTCCCAAAGTTATGAGAACAATTGCCAAAATCCAGGCTTCTACTACTTCCATAACGTTTATATTAATGTAAAAGGAGCAAATATAAACTTTTACTTTTCAAATTTTTGAAAGGGCATTTTCCAAATCTGAAATTATATCCTCCACATCCTCCATGCCCACAGAAAGCCTAAGAAGAGAATCTGTAATTCCAAGTTTGTTTCTGTCATTTTCATTTATAGATGAGGAAGCTGACAGAACCGGATAAGTCATAGTGCTTTCCGTGCCGCCAAGGCTTGGGGAAGGCCTTATCAGCCTGAGTGACTTTAAAACCCTGAGAGACTCTTTGCGCCCACCTTTAATTCTGAAGCTCACTACACCTCCGAATCCCCTGAACATCTTCTTTGCTAGATCATGATATTCGTTGTTTTCCAAACCCGGGTAAAGCACATCTGCAACCCTGCTGTTTGAGGTGAGGTACCTGGCTACTTTCAGCGCATTTGCCTGGTGCCTTTCCATTCTGATTCCAAGCGTTTTTACCCCCCTTAGAGTTAAATACGCGCTAAAGGGATTTAATATGGTCCCTAACTTCCTCCGCCATTCCCATAGATCAAGAATTTTGTTTTTATCCCCTGAAATAGAACCACCTATAACATCGTTGTGACCGGAAATGTACTTTGTGAGGCTTTCAACTGAAATGTCTGCGCCATAGCTGAGTGGTTTGAAATTATATGGACTTAAAAACGTGTTATCCACTATGAGCTGGATGCCTGATTTTCTGGTTTTTTCAGATATTTTTTCTATATCTATCACCTTAAGAGTTGGATTGGTCATAACCTCAATAAATACAATTTTTGTTTCTGAATCAATTTGAGAGAGAACGCCATCAGCCGACGGATAGGCCTTTTTTACATGCACGCCAAATTTTGCCAGGTCTTCAGCCAACTTAATGGAGGTGCCATAAGCTTCAGAAGTTATCACAAGGTTATCGCCGGACCTCAGAGTATTGAAATAAACTGTTGATATGCCTGCCATGCCGCTATTAAAACACAGGGAGTCCTCTGCACCTTCCAGTTTGCTTATGACCCTTTCGAGGTAAATGACCGTTGGGTTTTCCTCTCTTGAATATTTTAAATCAACCCCTCTCTCGCTCTTTTTGGCAATGCCACGCTGTTCAAACATGGAGGAAAGAAAGATTGGAGGGATAAAGGATCCAGTATCTTCATCAAAGTATTCATGACCATGAATAGAATCTGTATTATCCAATTTTAGGTATATTCTAATTTGGAATATAAAAACTCTTTTAAAAATTCCAATAAGGAATTTTTTATAGATTGCTTTGGAACAGCTTGAGCTGCTGCTGGCAATCGCTGCACAATAGCGGGTACTTATCGTCAACCTGCTTTACATTAACAGCATAGCTCATTATGCAGTTCCGATTGCTGCAATGGCCCAGACCAAGAAAATGGCCTATAAGGTGAGCCGCTTCCTTCATTATTCTTTCCCTAGCTAGCTTGGATTCAGTTGCAAGCTTGAGCTCTGAAAGCACAGCGATCCTGAGCTTTGGATCTGAAATGCCAAATATGCAGTTATCCCTTTCATCCTTGAGATCCTCATCAGTCACATACAGTGAATAGTATATTTCACGGCCCTTCTTATTTGATGAAAGGGATCTTAAAATTTTCTCAACGCTTAACCCCTTCTCAAGGCTCGCCTGAGACATAGGATCAACTATTATGTTCAAACCGTAAATGGCAGCAGCTGCCCTGTAACTATCAATATAAGAAGTATAGTAGCCGTTAATTCCCATTAATCCAATATTGAGCTTGTTGTTCATTCAACTATATCTCCATCCTTAGGGCATATAGCCTTTATGCCCATTTCACTGAGGTCCTGCAACATGGATTCGCATGAATTATCATCTCCGTGAACTAAAATGACGGTTGGGGAACCCTTCATCCTCCTGAACATTTCAAGCAGCTGAGGCCTTCCCGAATGGGAAGATAGATCAAATTGCAAAACCCTTGCCTTTACTTTAGTCTGCCTGCCATCAAGCATGACTTCACCTTCATCAACCAAGGACCTTCCAGGCGTGCCCTCAACCTGATATGATACCACTGCTATGCCATTCTTTGGATCTGAGGATATTTTTTTGCTGTAAAATACAGACGCTCCTCCCACCAGCATTCCTGCAGGGGATATTATTACAGCATGATCCTTAATTGCCCTTCTTCGTTCAGCCCATCCATTTATGTACTTTACAGATTTAAGCGCACCTTTAAGGCCTTCAGGATCCTTGATGAACTGCTGATTTTTAAGTAAAATGTCATTTATCGTGAGGGCCATGCCATCCATATAAACCTCATGCTTAAAGTTGTTATAGTAGAAAATTTCCGCAATCTCCTGAGCCCTTCCAACAGCAAATGAAGGAATTAAAACTGTTCCTCCTCCTTCTATTACTTCATTGCAAAAATCTATCAACCTTTTCTCTTCCTTTGATCTATCTTCATGCTCTCTGGCTGCATAAGTGCTTTCTGAAATAACATAATCAGCTTCAGGAATATCATATGAAGCCGGTTCCAGCAATCTTGAAGGTATGTGGTTTATATCACCTGTATAAAGCACCCTCTTATCTCCCTTAATGTAAACCATGGCGCTTCCAGGTATATGGCCAGCATTAAGCAAAGTGATGCCCATACCATCCACGTTAAATTCTTCGTTATACTCTTTAGGTATGCTATTCCGGATAAGGCTCTTCACTTCAGCTGAAGTAAATGGCAATTTATCACCGCTAATTTTAATTAAATCGTTAAGCAGTATCTCACTTATTTCTATTGTAGGTTCCGTGGCGTAGTTAGGCATGCCCTTTCCAACATAAAGGTAGGGCTCATAACCTATATGATCCAAATGAGCATGTGATGTAATTAGTGCATTTACGTCCTTTGGCCTTACATGCATTGGATGAACCATGTTCTTACCAGGGTTTAGCCCGTAATCTAAAAGCAGGGTTGTTTTGTCATCCTTTACCAGAAATCCAGAATTGCCGATTGTGCCTGCGGCACCAAGTATCTTAATTTGCATTTTCAACATCTACCGATTTATTATTGTTCAGTACGTGGGGCCCTTTTTAACCTTGTCGGCAGAAGCAATGCTGCAGTGATAGATCAAAGTGATATCCCTCTAACGCCTTACGGGCTTCCGGCTTCAACCTGCAAGCTGCATTATCGGGCACAAACAGGTAAATCCATAGCGTGCCGGTTATGGTTGATTTGATTTCAACAGGCTGCCCGTAAGTGCTGCTCGTTGAGCAAATTTTCATGCTCTGCTGAACAAAAGCTAAAAATGCATTATTTACTATCTTATTCAGCTGACAACAACATGCCCATAAAACACAATTTAATAAAGGAATATCTATAGTAAAAAAATTTTTATTTTAAAAATTTCAGAATTCCTATAAAATTGAAGGGCTGCAAGTGATGTTAAATAATTACGGCGCTGTATAATGAATCATAATTGGCTGCAGGCCATTATAATAAACCCTATTTGGCGCTATCTGACATATTTTCCACGCTTGGAGGTTCTGCGCTGCTAATGGAAACCATTTGGCGCAGATGCTCGATGTGTCTCACCAAGTAAACAAATTGCTGCTGCAGCTATTGTGCACAAGCGCGTGGCGCTACGAAATCCAATTTAATTCGCATTGCAGGCTTGTAAGTATTAAATATTATGGAATTCTAACTAGGAAATAGCCAATAGCAACAAAAACCTTTAACTAAAATTTGTTTTTTAAATTAAAATCTGAACTTAATCAATGCTATTTTGCCATTTATTAAATCATTTTTATTTGTTTTAAAATATTTTTTTAAACCTTATCAAATTTAACAACTTTTCCTGCACAAATAATACCTAAATAATTATATATGCGATTGTTCGATGCCAGCAAATGGCATCCAGCAATTACAAATGGGTAGCCCTATCAAATACAACAATTGGTGTGCTTATGGCTTCGATAGATACAAGCATAGTTATAATATCCCTGCCATATATATTAAAGAGCGTTTTAGCACACACCCCTGGCGGCACAGCGCCCATAAATTCTGCAGCCTATGCAATTGCAACCGCAGATTCATTCAGCTATGTAATGTGGGCGCTGCTTGGCTATATGCTGGTAACGGCTACACTGCTTCTTTTGTTCGGCAGGCTTGCAGACCTCAAGGGCCGCGTAAGAATATACAATCTGGGTTTTGCCATATTTACTGTGGGCTCTCTGCTGACAGGATTTTCTGCAATTATAATACCAAATTCAATAATAACCGAAGGCGTTCAGATAATAATCTTTAGACTTGTTCAGGCAATAGGCGCAGCCATGCTGTGGTCAAATTCCGCAGCCATACTTACTGATGCATTTCCTTCAAATCAGCGAGGATTAGCCTTGGGCACAAATATGGTTGCTGGAGTTGGTGGCGGCATTCTGGGGCTGGTTCTTGGCGGTATAATAACCTCTATTACAAGTTGGAGATATATCTTCTTCATAAATGTGCCCATTGGCATATTTGGCACAACCTGGGCTTACATGAAGCTTAAAGATCAATCACAACGCCATGCTCATGAATCATTAGATGCCCTTGGCGGCCTGTTACTGTCAGGATCCATAGCTGTATTGCTGTTAGGCGCAACTTTTTACACGCTTGGATCCATGGCTTCATCAGAGGCCAGGGCAGGCTTATTTTACAGCGTATTTCATCCTTACATTTTTTACAGCGAAATTTCCTTTATTGCTTTTCCAATCCTTTTAGGGCTATTCATTATAAACGAACTTTATTGGACAAAATATCCACTTATGAAATTTTCCCTTTTTAAGAGGAGGATGTTTGTAAGCGGAGTGACTGCCTCAAGCTTGGTGGCCATAGGGAGGGGAGGAATAATGTTCTTACTGGTATTCTATCTGGAAGGAGTTAAAGGCCTTAGCGCATTCCATGCAGGACTTGACCTGATACCAATGAGCCTTGGCTTTTTACTTGTGGGACCCATCAGCGGCATACTATCTGACAGAATAGGCTACAGAACACTTACTCTTCTTGGAGTTATAGTGTCTGCAGCTGCTGTGTTTTCCCTGAGCATGCTGCCTCAGGATGCAAATGAGCTTCTTGTAACGGGCATACTGGCGCTTGCTGGTGTAGGAGGCGGATTATTTGGATCACCAAATATAGCTTCTATAATGGGTTCAGTTGAACCTGAGGTGAGAGGAGTTGGCGCTGCAACCAATTCAACACTTATGAATGTGGCCAGCATGCTGGCCCTGACAGTAGCATTTGTCTTCATAGGTACCACTGTAAGCGTTTCAAATTTTATCACCCTGTTTGTAGGAACAACCAAGGATCTTCCCAGAGCGCTTGTTGATAGCGTTGCATACCAGAGCCAATGGGTATCATTTATGAATGCATTTCATCATGTTTTTCTCCTGTTCGCAATAGCTGTAGTGATTGCGCTAATACCATCAGTGCTCAGGCCAAAACATGTTAATGCGGCGTATGCAAATACCAATGCTCAAGCATAAATAACTCATCAGTCAAAAATAAATTTAGCAAATTTCCCTAAATCAGGATTGATGCACAGCCACTTTATGGCATCACAATTTAGCAATTTTAACAGATTCAATTAAATGAACCCGCATTATCAATGTTATCTGTCGTTTTAGTTTAGTGGTTTGGGGGAAGCGGTAAAACTCCAGTGCCGGACTTCCCTAGGAACAAAGCTTGATAGCATTAAAATATTTTAAAATGGATATGTTATCCAAAGCAACAATGCGTCAATAAACATAGCCCTTAATGAGGGAGCTACACCCCCAGATTCTAGCGTGAAGCCATGCATAACGGTCTGCCTTTCTAGGTTATGTAGCTCATGAGGTTATATTTTATTTGCATCGTCAATTATCTGCTTAATTTCCCTTGTCATATAATTTTTCCTTATCCTGCACATCAGCTTTTCAAATAGCGTTACATTGGGATTTGCCCCACATGCAAATTTATGTCCCCCGCCATGGTGATTTAGAGCAAGCTGCAATAGGTCAACATCCCTTATGCCCCTGTAAAATGAAACCGATTTACAATTATATATCACAACTATAAAGTCCAGATCAAGCTTTTGTGCAGCAAGCTTTGCTGTATAAGTTCCTGATGCATTCTTATGCCTCATATCCACTATGGCAAATCGCTTTTTTGTTTTAGTGGTAAACACGCTTAATTTTGACACGATTTTTTCCGCTGTTAAAATTTGTTCTTTCAGTTCAACTTTCCATTTATCTAGCATCTCCGGCTCAAAATTTCCAACGGAAAATTCATTCAGGAGGTAAAACTTGCCGCCTTTATGACTTATCCCAAGCTTGTATGCAAGTGTATTTGGCATGGCATTTGTATTTGTATCAGCGTCGTCACCTATTTCAGCTATCTTTTCTGATATAAGGTCATCGTGCATGTATAATCTATAAAAGAGGGAAGCGGCGCTTGGTGACCGCTCCACGTGCAGCGTGCAAAATTTTGAAATTAATTCAGCATCATGCTGATCCCACTGGTGATGGTCTACCCAAATTAATTCCGATTTAATGCCCTTAAGCGCTTTTACTGCAAGGTCAACTTTATCGTGGTTCAGGGAAATGTCAGTTATCACTACCTTATCAGCCTTTTTGTCAATCTCGTTCAGAGTATCAGCTATGTGTCTTGGATCTGAAAAAATAACCTTTGCATCATCTTTAAGATATCTTTTAACGATTGCGCCGCTGCAAACCCCATCCAGATCAGTGTGTGTAATTAATATATTCACTCCTATTACAATAACCATGCCCTATAAAAACTAATTCCAATCTGAGCTAAAGCCGAAAAACATGGAATCAGCATTGAACAAAAAAACTTATGAATAAGGGCTGCAATTGTAAATTTATGGAAAAAGGGCCCAAGGCAAAATTCACAAAAAAGGTGTCTGATAAGGATTTTCTCAATGTATCCATATGGAAGGGAAAAACGCATCCTGAGGATGAAATCTTGAGAATACAGTTAAGAAGGCTTGAGGAGGGCCAGTGGAAAACAGAATATGAGATTAGCCTTTACAGAACGCAGGATGGACAATACTCTGAATTAAAGCCAAGGCCAAATCCAAAGGCCTGACCTATAAAATAATCTACACGCCTTGAAGGCTTTTCGCACAGGTAACATGACAACCATTTGACGCATATGCTAGCCCTAACCCAGCTAGAGCGCCCGTGGCTGGTGAGTTTATTCAACAAATTTATTAAAAATTACAAAGCCTCATCGCAGCGGCTTTGCGCTTCAAACAATCTGTAAAGCACATTGGAAAGATTACAATTAAAATTTTAATTACCAGAATTTTTTTCTTGAAACTACAATTAACACAGTTATTGTTACATTTTATTGGTATTTTGGTTAAAAATTATATAATAATTTTAATGGCATAATATGACAATGGCAAATAAGGAAAAAGGCGCACCAAAATTTAAACGCCAATTTTATATTTTTTGTATGCTGTTAGATTTTTTGATGGTGAGTTCTAGAAGTGGTTAACAGGCTGAGCATGGAAAGCAGCCCTTACTTAAAGGAGCATGCAGACAATCCAGTTGATTGGTATCCATGGGGAGAGGAGGCACTTCTAAAGGCAAAAGAGCTGGACAGGCCGATTTTCCTTTCAATTGGTTATTCATCATGCCACTGGTGCCATAAAATGAATGAAGATTGCTTTATGGATATTGAGGTTGCCAATCTAATGAATAATGCTTTTATAAACGTAAAAGTTGACAGGGAAGAAAGGCCAGACTTGGATAGTTTTTTCATGAAGGCATCAATTATCATGACCGGAAGCGGGGGATGGCCACTTAACATAATTATGACAAGCGATCTCAGGCCATTTTTTGCAGCCACATACATTCCAAAAAATAGCTCATATGGAATGAGAGGAATGATAGAGTTAATACCGCTGATAGAGGATCTGTGGAAAAACAGAAGAAAGGAGCTTTTGGATTATGGAAACAGGCTTATAAATGCGATGAGCAGCGGCGCTCCTGCAAAAGCTGATGCAGATTGTTTTGAAAAGCTTATGTTTGAAATTGGCTCCTCTTTTGATGATGAGTATGGAGGGTTTGGAACAGCTCCAAAATTCCCCAACTACTCGGCAATAATGCTCTTGCTGGCCAGTGGCAAATTTGACATGGCAAGCAAAACCCTGATTGGAATGATGAACGGTGCAATCTTTGACCAGCTTGAATATGGATTTCATAGATACTCAACTGACAGGAGCTGGAATGTGCCTCATTTTGAAAAAATGCTTTATGATCAGGCGCTGTCAATAATCTGTTATACTGAAGCGTACAGGGCTATTGGAGCCCCCAAATTTGCTAAATGCGTTGACCGTTTAACGCAGTACATCAAAAAAAGGTTGCTGTCAAACGAAGGTGGATTTTATTCTTCTGAAGATGCTGATAGTGAAGGAGAAGAGGGAAAGTACTATACGGTTTTTGATGTGGAAAAAAGGCTGCCGCTAAATTTGCTTGAATTTGCAAAACGCAATATGCTTGTGCCCTTTAATGACGGCTACTTAGTTAGGGGAACTGATGATGAAAGCAATGCTATACAATGCATTGAACTGCTCAGGAAGTTAAGGGATGATAAACTGAGGCCAAAGGTTGATTACAAAATACTGACTGACTGGAACGCGATGACAATTGCATCCCTAGCCTTTGCAAGCTACGTTTTTGAGAGGAATGACCTGCTGAATATTGCCAGGGGCGCATTTAAATTTATTGAGGACAACATGATGTTAAATGGCGAATTAAAGCACTGTTTCACTGATGGCAAATCAAAAATAGATGGGATGCTTGAAGATTATGCATTTATGATTTGGGCAGCACTGGAGCTGTATGAAGCCAGCCTGGATGATGCCTATTTACAGAAGGCTATGGATTTGCTTAAAATGGTTAACTTTAAGTTTAAAAATAAAAACGGCATTTTTTACAGAAATAATGCCCCTCCATTGGTGATGGAAACTGAGGATTATGTTATTCCATCTGGCAACTCAACGATGCTCTATAATCTCCTCAGATTATATACGATAACTGGAGATGACGCTGTAAGGGAACAGTTCAATAACCTTGAAAATGGAATTAAGCCATATGCCTGCGAGCAACCGTTTGCGCACGCATTCTATTACTGGGTTAACAAAATAAATGAGCTTGGACCAAGGTGCATAATTCTTGCGGGAAGGCGCAGCGATGCGCTGGAGCTCAGGGACAAATTGCTAAAAGTTTACCTGCCCGGCAGCGTAGTAGTTTTCAGAGATGAAAATGATCCATCTGTGGACAGGATATCAAAGATCACATCAACTTACCAATCAAAAAATGGCAGGCTTACAGCATATATCTGCGGTAACTCATACTGCAGCCAGCCGCTTTACAATTATGAAGAAATTATGCAATACTTGAAAAAATCCGCTCTGTAATAAGATAAATCATGAAACTTTTAATGGCGAAACAATTGGCTTCTGAGCTTCCAGCCCATAATTTTTCACCTTTTCAACATCAAGGCCGTTTTTCCTGCATATTGCCTCAATGAATCTTAGCACTATGCGACCACCTAGGCTAATCAGCGTGGAAGCGCCTAACCTTGCTAGCGGATTTCCGCGGCCCTCTGAATATGCGTCTCTGGCAGCCATTTTTGCCAGATGCCTGTATGAAGCATAATATACAGCTAATTGAGATTTGTTTAGCTTGATAGCATTGAATTCCCTGTTCTTTATCAGCCCGAGGGGCACGTTTTGCATTGGGGTTACTGTGAACTCAAATGGCCTTCCATTAACTTCTGAATTGCTGAGCTTGTTTATCAATGAAACTGTTTCCCAGTTGTCTTCATCTGTCTCATCCCCCTGCCCGACCTGAACAGTAAATGCTGGTCTCCAATAATACATGTTCATATTGTAAACCCCCTTCCACACAATTTCCTGCCAGCTGCCATCTGATCCAACTTTTAATGGAAGGGTTTTGTTCGGCATGTGAATCCTGGCCAGCCTCTCACTTCCAGTTTCCAGTCCTACCTGTATTCCTATCCAGTTATCAGGCCCTGCCCTCATTATATCTGAGAGCCTTTTAATTAGGTCTGGATATCCAGCCGGTATGGAGATCCTTCCATGAGTTGGATTTGTGTGAGTTATCCCTGGAATAGCCATCACTCCTGTAAACAGATCTATCAGAGCTTCATAGTTGGGCTCAAATCTCTTACCGTGCATGTACGCAAATATTTCATCAGAGTGCAACCAGGCGGAATGCCCCCCAGCTTTAACGTTCACCTCTATTTCCCTTTTGATTTTTTCAAGTGGATAATATCTAAGTGGCCTCAAGGTTACCTCGCAGAAATCGCAGCCAACGCCACAGCCTCTCATCACTTCTGTAAGATCCTTCATTGAAGGCCTCACTATTTCCGGAATCTGGTCAAGAGTGGGGTACATCCTTGTCCCAATTTTTCTTGATATGAACTTGCCATTTGATTTTTCTGACCTTGAAAAGTTTTCATCATATGAAAGGTAACCCTCGAAGAAAATGTTTTTATCAATTCTATCTTCAGATATTTGTGAAAAAAGCTCCGGTGCCACATCATCTATTTCCCCCTGAACTGCATAATCTATGTTAAATTTATCCAGTTCTTCAGGCATTATGGTGAACTCCCATACTCCCGGTCCGCCAACTATTAGCTTAGCCTTTTTGTTCCTTATTGAATTTATTTTTTTTAGGAGCAATTCCCATTCATTGCGAACCCATGCATAGCTATCATTGCCAAGAAGGATTGCGTATGACATCGTAAGTGGCCCAAGTCCCAGTGGATCCATGGTGGATACTCCAATTATCTCTGTATCATCCCCTATGAACCTGTCTATGTAATCAAAATGTGGAACTGCTATATCTTCCCTCTTATTTTGCCTTAGCAGGGCCGATTCAATTTTCCTGACAGAGTAAGTGCTGTACTTTGCCTCTCCATTTTCAATGGGAGGCGATTCATTTCCCTTTAAAAAGGAATAAACAAATTGCGGAATTGCATTTGATGGCGCGCAGGGGAGAAAATCCAGCAATGGAAAGTTGCGGTAATTGTAAAGAAGTGTAAGATCAGATACAAGAACATATTTTGCCACTTTTTATCACCTGCTTTCAAGGGCTTACTAACACAGTGCACGCAACTTTAAAACAATGGTCAAGATGCATTTGCCTCTATTATAACATCATAATTTATAATTATTTTCATAATTTTTTTGCATATGAATGCCCCCAATTACCCAATTAAATCCCATATGTTATTTAGGTTCTGCATGCTGTTGCAGCAATTTTACACATGAACTCGATTTGTCATGCAATATGCTTTAACAGCTATTGAGTTTATGCACTATTATATAAAAACACATTAATATTCACAATTGGCCCGGAGGCTTTCGTTGTAAATCAAATGTAAACTTTAATTCCCTGAACTGCGCTTTCAAAAAGCGGCTGCTTAATTTGCATGGATGTCCCAACTGTGCACACCAAGTAACAGCCGCTGCACCTTTCAATCTTTTCTCTAGAATCATTTGAAATTGCCTTTATCATCTCCCTGTAAGATGATTTAAGAAGATTCCCTATTACAATGTCATGGCGAGGGGCGCAGGCAGTTACATTTCCAAGGGGATCAACTGCATAGTAAAGTTTCAAAGCGTCACATAACTTTGGAAAGCTGCCGTCAAAGTACATTGCCATGTTTTCAATATAGGAGTCTGGCACAAAAAGCTTTCCGCTGCTCTTTATGATGTTTAGATCGTTTATGGCCTTTTCATTCAGCCTGTTTTTCAATGGAGGATTTACCGGCTGCACGGTTATGAAATCTATATAATCATTTAATAGCCTGAAAGTTTCCAGTATGTAATCCTTATTAAGATCTGTAATTACCATATTTATTCCAACCCTTATTCCCGCCGATTTGTACATTTTAAGCGCCTTTGTGGATCTTTCAAAAGCCCCAGCTATGCCTCTCTGCGAATCATGTATATTGGGAGGCCCGTCTATTGAAATTGTTAACGCATCAACTGTCCTTGCAAATTCCCTTGCAAGCCCCTCCTTTATGATTAGCCCACTTGTATTCAGGGTGGTCATCAATCCATAATTTTTAGCCTCCTCCAGCAATTGAGCAATGTCGTTCCTGAGAAGCGGCTCCCCGCCACTGATCGCTAACATAGACACGCCTGATTCTGCAATCCTTCCTATGACCTTCAATGCATCAGATGTGCTCAGCTCAGGAGGACTGCTCTTCCAGTAATCGCAATAAACGCATCTGGAATTACACCTGAAAGTTACATTATATGTGGCATAAAAGGGATTTTTATTAAAATATTTGGTCATTATAAACCCATTTATTAAGCGCAATTTAGAGAGCAACTGGAATTTATTGGCGGCAGTGATTATAAATTTTTCACATAAATTTTACATTTTAACATCATATTTTATAAAAAATAAAATTGCAATTTAACGCTCAGGCGCTGATTTTCCACTTAAAATTCAGATGCCTTTTTCAGGCAATCTGGGCAAACGCAATCGCTGCTGATTTTGCTCAGCCTGACCAATTGATCCCTGCTTAGCTTGATGCTGGAACACCAGCACCCAAAAGGGCTGCCACAATTAAATTCCCTGCCGCATATGCCACAGATTTTAACTTTCATGTCCATTCAGCCTCCTTTATCATGAAGTACGGATTCTTTCCACCAACCTCTTCATAAATGATGTTGTTTGAAAATTCCAATAACTCTTTCATCTTTTTTTCACTTATTGCAACAGTCTTTGAGTTATAAAGCTTAGCTGTCTTATACAAAAAGCCAGGGAACCTGGCCAGGTCCTTTAGATATTCCGGAAACATATTAAATATAAATTTCTGGGCGTTCTTTACAAGCTTTTCCTTTTGCGCCGTGCTGGGCTTTTTGCCATTAATCCTTCCCTTTATATATTTTAAAATGTAAAATGAGTAGTGCCCGTACAATTGTATTATTTGGGCTATTACTGGATGCACTCGAGTCCTCATGACGGGAGTGAGTATATCGTATCTGTCCCAATCAATTGTAAACAGCAAATTCTTCCTGACCGCATCGTCGAAAATTCTGGTGCCTGGCAGCGGTGTGTACATGCTGAATTGCACCGCATCAAGGCCCGCATCTGCAAGTTTATGAGAAAATCTTACTGTTGCAAGCATGTCACTTATGCTTTCATATGGTGCACCCAGCATCATTCCACCCAGGGTTATTATTCCGTATTTGCTTAGTATTTCAACAGCCTTAACTGATTGGGGCGTAAAGATTCCCTTATGCATCTTCTTTAACGTTTCCTGGCTGCCCGATTCAATCCCAAGAAATGCAATTGTTATGCCGGCCCTGGCGCCCATCTTAATCAGATCTTCATTCTTTGAAGTAACATCAGCCCTCATTTGAACTATAAACTTAAAATTATAATTGCGCTCAATTATGTTTTCAAATAATCTCATCCTCTGTTTAACGTTGGGATAAACGACAAAAATGTCATCAGTGAAGAAAACCCAGTCGTAACCCAGCTTCTTTGCAAGGTCAAGCTCGCGAAGGATCCTGTCAACTGACTTATTTCTCCATTTGTTCCCCCACGTTGGGGTAACTGAGCAAAAGTCACATGCATAGGGGCACCCTCTAGCAGTTTCAACGCAGGTGACAGTGTCGTTATCACCAAAAGTTTTGAAAAAGTAAAGATCCCTGTTCACTAGGTCAAGGGCTGGCATTGGAAGGGAATCTAGGTCCTGTATCAGCGGCCTGGGCGCCGTCCTAATGAATTTGTCCCCGCTTTTGTAAACTATCCCGGTTATGCTTTTAAAGTCCCTTCCATCCTCCACAGCCCTTGCAATGTCAATTATTGTATCATCACCCTCACCAAGAACCGATATATCAAACCCCTCCCTCAGAATTTCATATGGCAAAAACGTTGCGTGGTGCCCTCCAGCTACAAGCACAGTATTTGGGCTGTTTTCCTTTATCTTACGTGCAAGCTCACCAGCAGTTTTGTGTGCAGCTGTTGCATGAAGCGTTATTCCCACAATATCAGGATTGAACTTTATAGTTTCATCAACTGCCTGATCCACTGTCTTAATTTTATCCGCTTCCATATCTATCACTTTTACAGAGCTGCCATTTATTGTGAGAACGCATCCTGCCAATTGCAATATGCCAAGCGGAGCAGGAAGGAAACCCCACTTTGTTAGATACGCGCTTCCAGAGTAATTTGAAGGCCTGATGAAAACAGCCCGAACCATGTAGTTTATTTTTAAAATTGTACATAAATGTTTTACTTATAAATTTCTTGTAATATAATTCATTTAAATTAGAAATTATTAACCGCGCACAAAATTGCCGCTTGCATTTGTCCAATCAAATTTATTAATAAAATCAGCGCATAATTTATGAAAATTTATAAAAGTAGTTTGATAAGAGCTCTACACTATTAATTTTGGCAAAACAAATATTGCCATCATCAAGTTGAAAAACACGATCACAGTTATGATTACATAGATCCTGTTCCTCTCATGAACAAATTGCAATATCCCTATTGCAACCCTTATAACCGGAGTTGCAATCAAAACTATAAGGCCAAAATATATGAAATATATGAGGTTGAATGAGCTTAACTTTGCAGGTAATCTGTATACATTAACTGTTGAGCTGTTGCTATACAGAAGTTCATTTGCAATGTGGGCCGGGTTTTTCTCCACAAAAAACAGCAAAAGGCCAGCAACTAAAAAAATCGCGCTGATTATTACGCCAATTCTCAGCGCATAACCAATTATGTCTTCAAAATCCAAACCCCAATCCCCTCAATATCATTTGAATGCCAAGGAAAACCAGTATTACTGTAAATATATAGCGTATTTTTTTGCTTGTAATTTTTACAAGGATCTTGGTTCCAAAATAAGCCCCAATTAAAACCCCTATTGCTGTTCCTGCAGCAAGGAATGGCTGTATATACCCAAGTGCCCAGTATATTGAGCTCCCGGTTGCAGCGGTGACCCCTATCATAAAATTGCTGGTTGTGGTGCTTACTTTCATTGGCAGGTTCATTGCCCAGTCCATTGCCAATACCTTGAGAGCTCCACTTCCAATCCCCAGCAAACCGCTAATAAATCCAGCGAAGAACATTATGGATTCACCCAGCCACCACCTTATTCCATGATACTCGACCTTTTGCCTCAGTACAGCATCATAATAATCACCTTTTAGCTGGAAAAATTTAGTTGTCCAATCAGGTTTAGCGGGCTTTGGCAGCTCGTGCCCCGACTTCAAAAGCTGCACATAGACCTGTGACAACAGGACCCCTCCAAAAATCAGGTATACAATGAATTCCAAATGGTGCGTAAATATGAAAGCTACAGTCAAAGAGCCCACTATTGCACCAAGGGTTGTGGCAATTTCAAGGCCCATACCAATCTTCACGTTGGTTATTTTGTCCTTAATGTAGGCGCTGCCAGCGCCGCTTGATGTAGCAATCGTAGAGATCAGGCTTGCCCCAGCTGCGTATGGGAATGGAATGCCGAGGTAAAGCGTGTATATTGGTACCAGAAAAGTGGCTCCTCCCAGGCCTGTCAGTGATCCAATTATGCCAGAAAAGGAACTAGCTATCAGTATTATAAGCAGTTCCACAAATACTGGAAATATCATACATCTTGGTTTTTTAAGCGAATTTAAAAGCGTTTTGAAAATCTGCGCATAACGGTGATTTCAAAAAAATAAAGCTGAGCTAAAATGGCCTTAACTGAAAAGGGGGCTTATTTATGATTTGATGCTTTAATTAAAGCATGCACGCATGAGTTGCTCAACGTGGGGCACTGGAGAATATGGTGTCCCAAATACTTGGTATACCAAATACTTAAATTGAAAATACTTTTATAGAAATTTAAAGTTATCTTTTATATTGACTCTGGCAAGGGCTGTTGAGGATTCAGAATGGAGGGGTGTTCACTGGCTGCTTTTCCTGTCATTTAGCATAGGAACAACCATTGAAGCATACATATATTCGCTTTCATATATAGCAACCGGATGGGTGGTTGTGCCCAGGGCATTGCTTGCACTGTTAGCAATATGGTCTCCGCTGTGGCTTTTGATTGGGGGAATGGTTGCCGGCCCTCTTTCAGATTTTATAGGGAGAAGAAATACGCTTTTTATAACTCTTGCACTTTACGCGCTTGGTGCCCTGGGATTGATTTTTGCTTATAATTACATTTTACTGTTGATTTCAATAGGTCTCTTGCTGTTTGCCTCAGGAGGCGAATATAACACTATACTTGCCGCAACCCATGAGCTCTTTCCGAAGAAGCACAGAGGTTCAGCGCTATTCCTTGAACTGAACTTTACCAATATAGGGGGCTCGATTGCTGCAATTCTTGCAATTTTAGCTATATCCTCCATATTTGATCAAAGGGCTGTTTTGGGAATAACTTTGTTGCTTTCTATACTTGCAATGTTCATAATCAGGTTAAAGGTACCTGAATCTGTCATGTGGCTTGAATCCAGGGGGAAAATTAAAGAGGGGACAAGTGAACTTGAAAGGTTTTACGGGGCAAAGGCTCAAGCTGACAATCTGAGCCGCCCTTCAAAGTTGCCATCACTTTGGTTCAGAACGATTATTGGGGGCGCTCTGGGATGGGCTTACACTGCAGGATTCAGCTTGATAGTGCTTACACTTGGCCCCTACTTCTTCCCTTCACTTACTGATTGGCTGATACTTATATTTGGATTTGTGGCCTTTATTGCAGGCTTTATAGGGCTCATAGCAGACAGGATCTCAAGAAAGGCAATGCTCATTATCTCTTCCATAGGTGTGGTCATTATAGCTTACCTCTTTATACCAACCCTTGGGCTGTGGCTTGTCAACAGGCTGATCTTCTGGGTTCTTTTTATAGCAGTTTCAGCATTCATAAACATATTCTTTTTAGCTGAGGATACTCTGAAATCAGAAATTTGGCCCACAAGGAGGAGAGGACTGTACACCGCGCTTGTCAGGGTAATCTCGCTTGGTGGATCAATTCCTGTCCTGTATTTGGTGGTTAATCTGCCAATAATTGATTATATGTGGGTGGGCATTGGGATATTCAGCGTTGGAGTTGTTGCAAGCGCATTCTGGTACATATTTGGCATAGAAACGAGCGGCGGTAGGAGCGTAAGAATATGGGACTCTTAAAGAAGGTTCTTGGAACTCTTTACGGAACCGCGATTGGGGATGCGCTTGGCATGCCAACAACATTTATGACAAGGGAAACCATAAAGCAAAGGTATGGATTCGTTGACAAATTTATTGAACCCCCATCTGACAGCTTTCCTCATTCATCACTTAAAGCAGGAACGTACACAGATGACACCGGGCTTACCTTTGCGCTGGCCAGGTCAATCATAAGGGAAAAAAGGGTTAACCCGGAGGCCGTGGCCGCTGAATTGATGAAGTGGGTTCAGGAAAATGATGCGCTTGAAGGAACAATAATAGGGCCCAGCACAAGAAAGGCAATTGAAAATATGCTAAATGGAATGCCCATTGAGCTAACTGGAAGGTCAGGAACTACAAATGGATGTGCCATGAAGATTTCGGTTGTTGGAATATTTGACAGTTCACGCAACTACGACAGGCTCCTTGACGATGTGATAAAAGCTTGCATGCCAACGCATTACACAGGAACAGCAATTTCAGGTGCAATGGCAGTGGCTACAGCAGTCAAGCTCGGAATAAATGGAAATATGAACCCGATCGAGATTTCACATGAAGCAATTAAAATGGCTGAACTGGCGGGCAAGTTAATTGATGGAAATTCAATATCTGATAGAATACATGAAGCCCTTTCCATAACTGGTTCAGATGATCAGCAATATCTGGACAACCTTTATGATTTTCTTAAGGAACCAAATGGTGCTCTGACTGAGGATGCTGTTCCAGCTGCAATTTCTATATTTGTAAGGTCAAACGGAGAATTCAAAAGGGCAGCGCTTTTGGCCTGTAATCTGGGCGGTGATGCAGATACGATAGGAGCAATAACTGGAGCAATTGCTGGAAGTTTTAAAGGCATATCCAACATTCCTGAAGAATGGATAATGACAATTGATCAAATCAACCGTCAAAATGATATAAGGAAGCTGGCTCAGGACCTGATAAATGCAATCCAAATTTGATCTGATAGTCATATCTGATTGCGTCCTGGATATATATTACAGGATAGACTCTCTTCCAATAAAGATTGAGGAAGCCGTGCATTCAGATAAGGTGAGGTTTTATCCTGGAGGCGCCTGCACGGTTGCAATCCTGGCCAGCAGGCTGGGGCTAAGAGTTGGGATTATCGATAAACTTGGCACGGATTGTTTTTCATCGATCCTGCTAAGGGAACTCCAGGCAGCCGGCGTTAACACAGAAATGATAAGGCTGGAAGAGGGCGCAGTAACAGCCGTTTCAAACAACATCTATGATAAAAGGGGCAGGCATGCATTCCTTGGATTTTCAGGGGCAGGTGAAATGCTCAGCGAAGATGAAATTGAAAATATAGATTCCACAAGGGCAATTTTCTTTGATGGATATAACCTGGATGGAATGACTTCAGCTTCAAAAGCAATCACAAAGGCAGCAATAGTTGCGCATAATAATTTGAAAATGATTTTTTTCGACCCAGGCCCCAGATTATCAGGCAAAGCAAATGGGTTGATAGAGATTTCAGATACTGTATTTTTTAATAAAAGTGAACTTCTGATGTACACTGGAAAAAACTATGAGGATTCAATTTCAGAACTGAAAAGCAAAAAATCCACATTTGTAATAAAGGAGGGCGCTTCAGGTTCCACTTGCGTTTCTAATGGCCAGGTTTTCCACGCCAAGGGATTCAGGGTTAAAAATCCTGAACATACAATTGGAGCAGGCGATGCCTTTGACGCCACTTTTATTGCGCTCCTGTTAAACGGCATTGATATAAAAAAAGCATGCATTTATTCCAACCTTATGGCATCTTTGAAGCTTAAAGCAAGTTCACTCAGCGAATTGCCATCCCTTAGCTCATTGATAAATATGGCCGAAAAACTATCCACTACAAAGCATGGAGCCTAATTTATAGCTGTTTTGCGCTTTTGCTGCACGCGCCACTTAAGTGGATTGCTCAACTCATAAAACTGAATATTATAATGAAGTCAGTAGCCTGGGAAAAGCTGTAAAGCTCCGTGATACCCTGAACAAAAAATTATGAAGTGTTGAATTCCACATAATGAACAGTGGACAGCGTGCGCCCGTGGACATCAGATCAACTTCCACACGCAGGGCTCCCCTGTGGATGGCCTAGCTTTGTAGTTTAAGTGAAAAACCTTTGAGGTATGAGAAGTATGTCACATCAAATCCAGCAGCAAATGTTTAAGCCCAATTCATTAATAAAATAACTTTGCTCACAAATTAATTATAAAATCAGGCCTGCAAGTATTATGGATATGTTATTTTATCACCATTTACTTCAGCAAATGTGGTCAGCTTGTGGGGGATCACGCGCTCTTTTCCGGTAATGTGTCCAACTCCTATGCCCCTTACTTTGACACTCTCCACGGCTAAAGCCGGGAGATTCTTGCTTCTAGGATGTTCATCGGTCCGTTGTTCATCGCCCTTTTAGGCTCCCACTTCATCCCATCC
>JABEBW010004049.1_pt1 | contig 31204 bp, 29 predicted proteins | sample 7245961 | NCBI WGS metagenome assembly JABEBW01 (sample SAMN14506364, study PRJNA622280) | hot springs metagenome | biome: hot spring [ENVO:00000051]|acidic hot spring [ENVO:00002120]; feature: spring [ENVO:00000027]|sediment [ENVO:00002007]; material: sediment environment [ENVO:01001048]...
CACTGGTTGAATTCGGTCTTGTACAGGTATGGTCAGGAACGCTTGTTGCAATTGGATCATTCTTCTTCGCTCCCCTGACAATTGAACTATTTGCCTTCATGCTTGAAATTATTTTCCTTGCCATCTATATTTTCACATGGAACACCGAGAATCCAAAATGGAGCCACTTTTACATTGGTATTTTCCTTCTAATAGGATCAAACCTTTCTGCCTATTTGATTCTTACAGCAAACTCATTCATGAATGTACCCTGGGGAACTGGTGATCTTGTATCAAAAATATTGCCCTGGGAACCAACATTAGGGCCAAATGCAGTGAACCAGCAGGCCCTGGCAAATCTTTATGCTGCTATAGCGAATTCTGGATCCCTTGCACTTGTTAAATATACTTTAGGGAGTAACATAGGCTTTGTATTTTACAATCCATTCATAGTTTTTGAGAACCCTGATCAAACAGCAACATTTTTACACACAGTCCTTGCAACAATAATAATTGCATCCTTCGAGGCAAGCGCGTTCATAGCACTTGACTGGTTAAGGAAAAAGGACAAAAGGGCACATTACTTCAAATTGTTGAAAATAAGTTACGGTGTGGGTGCCATTGCATCACTTCTCATGGCCTACTCGGGAGATTTTATGGGAAGGGTTGTTTACCAGTACAACTATCTTAAATTCCTTGCCATTGAGAACATACCGCCACAAGGTGGAACGGATCCATTGATGGGTCTTCTATTATACGGTAATCCAAACCATTTCTTTGCTGGCTTTAATTATCTTTTATCAGAAGCTTCCAAATCAATAGATCCAAGTGCTGTTATTACAAGTGTTCAGTATGCTGAACAGTTCCAGACCTGGGCATATCCTGTTTACTGGTCCATGGTCATTTCAGGAATCATACTTTTCATATTTGCCATTGCTTACTTTGGTGTATATTCAAAGACAATAGATAAAATAATAAGGAAAGTATTGCGCATAGATTCTGAAAGGTTCATTGTATACACAAGTTTTGTTGCACCAATACTTGGTTTAATAGCCGCTTCTGCAGGCTGGGCCATCAGGGAGGCTGGAAGGCATCCATGGGTTATTTATGGTCTTGTTAAATACTGGCAGGTTATAACACCTGATCCTATAACTTTACCATTCTCCTTGATGATAATGGCCATAGAGCTATCAATACTCATTTTTGGATCAATGGCAATAATCTATGTTGTAAGGGGGAGGTTGAAGCCATGAGCGATGTTTATTCCTCATTCGTCCTTCTTGGTTATGTAACAATAGTTCATCTATTCCTTGTTAACATTGTTCTTGGTATTGCAATATTCATTCCAATACTTGAGTACATTTACCTAAAAAGGAAGGATAATGATATAAAAGAAATTGCAAAAAGGATGTTTAGAGTGATGGTCGTAATTGATCTTTTTGCAGGTGTATGGGCGACATGGATAACTGTGTTTCTTGGAGGATTCTGGCCATTGTTAACATTTTATGCAACAACGGTTCTTTTCATTCCAATAACCATTTCCCTCATCGGGATTCTCATATCTTTACCATCAATAGGTGTATACTGGTTCACATGGGAAAAAATAAACGAAAAATTACATTTCCTGATTGGAATAGTTCTTGCTATAGGAACAACAATGGTTCCAATTGGTTTTAACATGATATTTTCATTCATAAACGATCCCGTTGGTTTAGACCAGGCATTACAGAATAATGATCTTTATGCCGTGTTTGCAAATCCTCTTTACCCAGAATTCACACTCCACAGGATCTTTGGTGCATTAACTCTTGACAGTCTGCTCTACACAGGCATATTCCTTTACAGGTACTGGAAAACAGGTCAGGAAGTTTATAGAAAGGGAGCGGGAATATTCATATATGCATCATTGCCAATAATACTTGTTGAATCAATACTTGGTGCAATATATGCAATGGAATTAAACATAAATTCACAGTATATTGCATCATCAGTCCTTGGTCCATTTTATTCACAGAACTATTCGGGATCACTGTTTCCTGTTTTCATGGTATTCATGATACTTGTATTCCTCCTCTGGGTAATACTTTTCTATCTTCTCTATGCCTATAATAAAAATCTGAAATCATTAAAATTATCCTTAACGCTATCAATTCTATCTCTAGTAACATTACCCCTTGGTGAATTCCTAAACGATTATTCAAGGTATCCATATTTCATTGTTACAGGGAATACAGGTATTCCTGCAAGTGATTTCTTCAACAACATCATGAACATTTCAACAGGCTGGATCATTGTTTCAGTTGTTGTTTCCGTTATACTTGCTGGCATCTTCTCCTATTACCTTTATCAGATTCTACTTAAAGAAAAATATTCTGAATAATTTTTTTAAAGATTTTTTAAAAAACTGTTGAATTTTTAGTTCAAATCTCTCAAGAATTTTTGGATTCGTTTCATCAAAAATACAGCAATTTTTTCTTTAACTATAATGTATGCCTGCATTCTAAGTATAATGAAAAGATCCTATTGCTCTATTTTCAAAATCATTTCATGGTGATTTGTGCTCTCTTTTACGGAGTATTCTTATTCTCACATATGTTTCATAGGAGCCAGCGCCATAGAGGAACATATTTTATTTTTTTATTATCTACTATTTCCTCCCCTTCGTAGTCCCAGGTGATTATCTTTAAATTGTTGCATTTCAGTTCTTTAGATGCCTGAATTAAGGCATCTATTTCCCTCTTTTTTGTTGTCGGATCCATAATATCATAGCACACCTGTATTAATTCTTCAACCAATCCATTATTTAATATGAGAAAATCCACCTCCTGGTTTTTTGATTTGTAATACCTTATTTCCACATTCCTCCTATTCTTCTCCATATAAAGATGAAGAAAAACAAGGGTCTCCATGCTGGAGCCCATATTCTTTTTTGTGGAGACTATATTATAAAGACCATTGTCAACAGCATATATTTTTTGCGGGGAGAGCATCTCCTTCTTTCTTGATTGTGTATGAATTTTTATATCAAAAACTGCAAAAGAGGATAATATTAAGCTGTAATACTTCCAAACGGTACGCTTGGAAACAGGATAGAACGATGATGATATAATTTTATGGAGTTTGGATATACTCATTGTGTTTCCGCTGTTTGAAATCAGGTAACGCATCATGAATTCCATAATATCTCTTTCCTTTATTCTTGCTCTCTCAATTATATCCCTATAAAGTGTTGTGTAGTATATACTTCTCAGTTTCTCCTTTTTTTCAATACTCTCTGATATCTTTATAACCTCGGGATATCCTCCAAATTCCATATAATCTCTGAGCGCACCCATGATGAATGCATCGTTTTTATCATCAACATTTATTCCTTTCATCCTTAAATACTCCCTGAAAGAGAAAGGAAGTAGAATTTTGGATATGTATCTACCTCTCAGCTCTCTGGATATCTCCTCTATAAGTAGAGATGATGTGGATCCACTTACCATAATTTTGTACTTTCCAGTGTTGTGAAGGGTTCTAAGCCATGCTCCCCAGTCCTTTAAATTTTGGATTTCGTCGAAAAACAGGTATCCTGGCTCCCTGCCAAAAATTTCAATGTACCCATTTATTATATCATCAGGTTTGTAATTCCTGTATACCACATCCTCAAAATCTACATATAACTCTTTTTGCCCTAATTCCTTCATTTTTTGAAACATGAAATATGTTTTACCTGCTCTTCTTGGTCCCCCAATTGCCACTATGTCGCTTCCAATGTTTACATTGAGCTCCCTATTTATAAGTGATGGATAATTCTCCCTTTTCCATTCCTCCAGTCTTTCAAGGATTTCCCTGTTTACCATGGTTATTAAAAGTAAACAATGATATATAAATATTTGTTTACTTTAAATGTAACAAGTAAACATTAAGTACGGATAAGAGAAAATCCTTTTTTAAGCATGCTTGGGCTCGTAAAAGATAAAAATTAATCAAATCAATCTGAAATAATTTAAAAATTCAACCTATTTTTAAATATATCAGGATAAATTTTCTCAAGGTTCATTTCAAAAACAACAGTTGGGTTTCCTAGCTCAAATCTTTCAAGGATCTTTGGATGCACCTCACCGAAAAATCCTGCAATTTTATCATTAACTATTATATATGCCTGCCTTCCTGGAATAAGGAATGGAAGATCGGATTCCTCAATTTTTAATTGTAAACCCATGGCCTCAAGGATTTTTCCAACCGTTCCCTTAATTTCCGTGAACGAAGCATTTGAATGAGTCGATGCACCGGCAAGGTTAATTGTTTCACTGTTATCGTAAACCTCCCCCACCTCAAATATTCTCTGGGGTAGATTCCTGTGCCTGTTGTTTTCAAGCGTTTCCATGAGCATGGGTATGAGCCATGTTCTGATCATGGACTGTTCGTTTGTGACAGGATTCACTATCCTGGGTGAGTCCCTCTCCTCAAGATCGAACTTTTCAAAATTTCTTTCCGGTGAGGTCAATGTTAAATTTGTTACCTCAATGTAATTAAGACCTATCATTATTGTCCTTACCTTTTCCTTTATGTTTTCCACCTCACTCTCATAACCCTGTGAAAATCTTTCAGGCATAATTTTGGGGAAATTATCATAGCCATAACCCTTTGCTAGATCCTCAATGATATCAACAGCATGCATGATATCTATTCTGTAGGGTGGAACAAAAACATTATTTTTCCTAATGTCAACACGATATCCCATTCTTTCAAGTATGTTTTTCATCCTTCTCTTATCTATTCTAATTCCAAGCGTCTTTTCCACATAATCTTCATTTATGGTGAACCTTTCAAAACCAAGGGATGGAAGGATCATTGTACCATCCTTATACTCTATTTTTACATTCTCCACCCTTCCACCAATTTCAAGAAGGGCAGTGACAATAAGATTCAGTGTTATTATTACAGTGAACAGTTCAATACCGGTCACATCAATAAAAATATTTTTTGTATTTTCCTTTAATTGTGTTAAAGTGCCGTTTATTATAGGAGGGAATGAAAGAACGTTACCGTTTTTATCCAAAATCACAGGATACTTTTCCTTATCCCTTATTATCCATCCATAATCCTTTCCCTTGGGATGATTTTCAATTATTTCCCTCAGTGTCATTTTTTCTGAAAAACCCAAAGGTATGAATGAAATTTCATCTGGATCCTTTGCTGAATAGTAAAATGGAGGATTAACTTTATCAAGATCATGTATGCCTATTGCAATCTTTTCCCTGTTCCTCCCAACACTTAAATGTAGTTTTTCCTGCATGTCCATGATATCTTTTATTGTTTCATCATCAAGGTTTATGTTTTTAATGATTGCACAGCCAATGTATGGTCTTATGTTTTTCAATTTTTCATCAACAAAAACTATAACATTTGAATCATAAACCCTGTAGGATCTTTTTTCCCTATAAACGTACTGCCTTATTGCCCTTGAAAGACCGAATATGGAATACAGATCAGGTCTATCAGGGTAGAGTTCAAAATCTAAATTTTCTTCATCTTCCCTTTTTACTTCACCGCCAAGCATCTCAACAATATTTTTAATTTCTTCAATATCCACATCTGTGAATTTCCTCAATCTTTCTTTCTTTACGCTCACAACTACCATAATCTTTCCATTGAAAAAATAATAAAATGTATTTAATTTTTGTTATTTATTTCCTTAACTTTGAAAAAATTATCAATCTCCTCCTCAATATTTTTACTTTTTTCCATATTTATGAAATCCCTGAATCTGTGAGCCCTTTCATCAAGTATAATACCAATACCCCTGTCCTTTGATGATCTTATCATCCTTCCAAAGGCCTGAACAATCTTTCTACCTGCAGGGCCATGAACAAGGAAACGGTAAACCTTTTCCTTTCCCAGTTCATTTCTGTAATACATTTCCATGAGTTCCTGTCTTGCTGTTGGTTTTGGATATGGAATACCAACAATAACAACCATCTCAAGTATATTCTCCGGAAAATCTATTCCTTCACTTATTCTGCTTCCAAAAACTGAAAAAAATGTTCCTCCATGCCTTTTGAATAGATGCATGTACCTTGTGAATTCAGACTGTGTTATATTCTGCCTTTCAATGAATATTTCACCATTAACTATTATATCCTCATTTAGGATCTTTTCCATGATTCTGTAAGATGGGAAAAGAACAAGGGAATTGTGACCCTTCGAAAGTATTTTTTCAAGAATACCTGCAATTTTCTTACTTTCTTCACCGTTCCTTTCAATGATTTCATATTTTGTTGTTACATTATCAATGTAATATACCTTCAAATTTTCAGGAGGGAATGGTGATGGGTAGGATGCCTTTTTTGGCCTTACATTTTCAAAAACAAGGCTTTCGTATTCATCAAGCGGTCTTAGAGTTCCTGACATATGGATTGAGGAATGTACCTTCTCAACAACAGATGTTATGGGCTTTGGATCTATTGAAAATAATTCAAGCCTTAAAACATCCTCCTTTGTTATCAACCTTACGGTATCCTTTGAATCGTTCTCAAAGAATTCGAGAAGAAAATTTGAAAGGTTCCATACGTAGGATCTAGGTAAGGCACCCTGATTCAATTTTTTGTTCCTTATATATTCACCGAATGCCACAAGGTTGTTAAGGAAAACTATAACATCATCCCTTGAAGAATTCAATTTTTCAGCAAGCATGTCAAGGAAAAGTGAATGGGAGATTGGTGAATCTTCCCTATCCTTCAATGTTTCATTTTCAAAGTATGATATAACTTCCCTTAAAGTTTCAAGGAAATATGATAGTTTTATATTTTTATAATTAATTTCACCAAATTCCCTCACTTCCCTATCGGTTGCATTTATTGACCTTATGGAAAGTGATAAACTTCTCAGGGATCTTGCAAAATCCGGTAAATTGTGTGCCTCATCAACAATCAATATTATTTCATCAAGGTTTGTGTTTGACCAGTCCAGGAGCCTTGACCTGATGAATGGGTCAAAGAAATACATATAGGGCATGACAATTAAACTTGCATCTTTCGTTAAATTCTTTATTGCCTCGTATGCGCATATCTCATCCTCAAGGGCCCTGTCTATGAATTCCTGTGCTGTAAAAACATTCCTTTTTCCAAAGTTCAAAAGTTCCTCTCCCTTTTCAAGGTAATTGTTGTAAAATATACAGGAATCATACTTTCCATTCTCAACATCCTTCTTTTTCTTTTCACACAGAAGCGCAAACTCTTCTGGTGTGGCATCAATGATCTTTTCCTTCATCATCAAAAGGCAGTAATTGTTTCTACCCTGGAGTGAAACGGATCCAAATTCATAATTTTTCCTTAGCAATTTTGCCTCCTTAATTACCTGTTCCTGCTGTGAATTTGTCCTTGTGAGATAAAAAACCTTAAGGTTATTTTCAACTGCATATTCTAAAGAGGGTGCCAGTACTGCTATTGTTTTACCTATTCCTGTTGGAGCTTCAAGAATAACATGATCCTTTTTTGTAATAGCTTCCTCTACAAATTTTACAATCTCATCCTGGTATTTTCTGAAACCATAGGGGAAAAATTTCATCCTAACGCCGCGGGGGAGATTCGAACTCCCGCTCCCTATTCGGGAACCAGCTCTCAAGGCTGGCGCCGTGGTCCGCTTGGCTACCGCGGCCCAGATACCATATGTTTTTCTATATTTTTAAGTTTCTCTTTTAATGTAATATTTCATTAGAAACCCTTAAATATATTTTTGAATTTAGAATTCACCATGGCCGATGAGAGAAGAAATGTGGGATTTCAGTCAGCTGCAGGTTTGATAAGGTACTTTGAGGAAGAGAAATCCCGCGGTCCAAAGTTAGATCCAAAGCTTGTTATTTACATTGCAATCATTGGAACAATAATAGTTGAGATCCTTAAGGTCTGGGTTCCAATCCACTGAAAATATTTTATATCTTTTTGATATGTACCAGATAAAAGCTCCGGTGGTGTAGTCCGGTCAAGCATATCGGCCTTTCGAGTTTTAACAACGAGGAAAGCCGACGACCCGGGTTCAAATCCCGGCCGGAGCATATCATAATCCATAAAATTTTTGAAAGGCATATGCTATTGTTAAAGTAACCCATGATATTGTTAGACCAACAAATACACCTTTAAAATAAACATTGCTTGTTGAATAAAACACGATTAGAAAAATAAAGCTCAGAATAAGTTCGAGGAAAATGAGAGAAGGTAAAAGATAATTCTTCAATATATTTCTTCTCCAATCCTTCATGCAAGAGAATAAAAAGTTTTACCATTTAAAATTTTTTAAAAAGAAAAGATTTAATTTATGGGAATACAATAATCAAACTATGATAATAAGGGAAAAGAGTGAACTGACAAAGATGCTAATTCTCATTGAATTAATGCATGGGAAAAGGAAAATAAGGGAGATTGCAAAGACAATAAATATAACCGTACAGGGTGTTTCTGAATACATAAAAATCATGAGGAAGGAAGGGCTTGTAACAAAGGATCTAAACCTAACAAAGAAGGGAAGTAACTTTGTACATGAAAAGGCAGAAGAACTGAGGGTTTATGTTGTTAACCTTCTTAACGAACTGAACATAATAAATGTTACTGAAGCAATAGCGGGTGAGGATCTAAAAGAAAATGAAAATGTCGGTCTTTTCATGGAAAATGGTTATATCCATGCCTATAGAAAAGATTCAAAATCTATGGGTATAACATTATCAAGCGCAAAAAAGGGTGAGGATGTTGGTGTTAGGGAGTTAACAGGCATAATGGATATAAAAATGGGTAAGATTGTTGTGTGCCTTTTACCATCCATAAGCGATGGTGGATCAAAGATGGTAAACATGGAAAAAGTAAAGGAAATGGTCAAAGGATACGATAGGATAGGTATATATGGTATAGTGCCCTACATTGCACTGAAAAATGCTGGGATAAAAATAGATTTTGAATTTGCAGCGGTGAGGGCTGCCCAGGAGGCTGCACACAGGGGTCTTAATACTGTTCTTTTCATTTCAAAGGATCTTTTCAAATACGCTTTACCTGAACTTGAATCTCCAAAACAGGGTCTATCTTATGTGCCATATTACGTTGAGGATCTCAGTATTTCTCATATGTAATATTGAACTCTGGAATGAAAACACCGGATCCCTCCTCAACATGTCCAACAACATCCGATTCAATCTTTTCCCTTTTCAATAATTCTAAAATATTGTCAGTATATTTTTCATCAACAATCATCATAAAACCCATACCCATGTTGAATGTTTGATACATTTCTTTATATTCAATCCCACCAAGATCCTGGATGAATGTGAAAATTTTCTGTGGTTTTAGGGGATTATCAATAACAAACCTGTGCTTTGATAACCTTATCAAATTCCTCAATCCACCACCGGTAATATGTGCAAGACCGTGAACTGGGAAATTCTTTATAATTTTCAAAACAGGTTTAACATATATTCTTGTTGGTTCAAGAAGAATTTTCCAGAGAGGTTTATCAAGTTTTTCATGGTATGATACATTTTTCTCCCTGAGCAATTTTCTCACCAAAGTAAAACCATTTGAATGTAAGCCAGAGCTTTTCAATGCAATTATTGAATCATTCTTTTTTATTTTTTTACCTGTTATAACATCACTCTTTTTCACAATACCCATGGCTGTTCCTGAGAGATCCGTATAATTAACCATATCCGGCATTACAGCTGTTTCCCCACCTATAATTGAAACATTGCTTATTTTTGCTGCAATGTTCAATCCCCTTCCAATATCCCTTGCCCTCTTTTCATCATAATCCCTTATAACAAGGTAATCAACAAATGCAACAGGCTCCGCTCCAACACATATTGTATCGTTAACGTTCATGGCAACGGCATCTATCGCAACAGTATCCCATTTTTTCATTTCCTCAGCTATGATCATCTTTGTTCCAACACCATCCGTGTTAAGTGCTAAATAAAATTCGCCGAAGTTTATGAGCCCTGTATAATGGCCTATTCCAATTGCAGGAGAGAATTTTTTTCTTTTGAACTTAATTTCATTCAAAAGTTTCTCAAGAAAAATATCCTTTTTATCAATATCAACACCCGCTTCCCTGTATGTTTTCATAAGAACAACCTCACAGTGGACCGGCGGGGATTTGAACCCCGGGCCTCCTCCATGCCAAGGAGGCGATCTACCAACTGATCTACCGGCCCTCTTCTTTTACATTTCAATTTAATTAATATACTTTACGCTTCAGCATAAATTATCAATCCTGGCATACTTTTCAGTTAAAAATTCATAGTTGTGCAAAGAACATGATGGGCATGAATCATTTTTCTTCACACTTATTTTATCTATGCTCATTGACCATCCATCAATGTAGTAAAGAACACTTTCACTGTAATTTTCAAGCAATATTTTATAAGCAAGGGTAACAGCTAAAGATGCAACAAGTGAAGGTATTGAATTCAAAACACCAACCGTTGAGCATGTTTCTGTTACCTGTGGGGGATCCTTAATCATACATCTTAGACAGGCTGTTTTACCTGGTATAATTGCCATAACACTACCATATGTGGATATGGCAGCAGAATAGATCCATGGCTTGTTGTTCTTAACGCATGCATCGTTTATTATATACCTTGTTATGAAATTGTCCGTTCCATCCATAACAATGTCCACATCCTTCACATATTCTTCAATGTTTGATGAACTGATTCCCTCATAAATTGGAACAATTTCAACATCGGAATTCAGTGATTTAAGATAATCCAGAGCAGCTTCAACCTTCAATTTACCAACATCACTCTCCCTGAAAAGTGTCTGCCTGTGTATGTTTGATAAGGAGACATAATCTTTATCCGATATGTACAGTTTTCCAATCCCTGCCCTCACAAGAAGCTGTGAAATTAAACCTCCTGTTCCACCAAGACCAACAACAATTGCCCTTTTTTTCAATAACTTTTCCTGCCCTTCCTTTCCAATTTTATCAAGAACAATCTGCCTTGAATACCTTTCCATGTTAAATGGTAAAATTACAGAATGAAAAACTTTTTCTTTTTGAATCCATGGTATGATCGTGGAAAGGAACATATGTGAGGAATGCAGGGGAATTAAGTTCCTCTGCGGTCTTAAGTACTGCCCAATATATGGTAATATATCACCGATTCCAAAATTGGTGAAGGAAATGGACGGTATAACACCCCCTGACATATTTGTTGGGAGGTTCAATTATCCAAAAGTTCATGTGGGTGCAATATTGACAAAAAATGAAATTTCTGGTGATCTTTATCCATTACCATTGGAAAAGATACTGGAAAGGACATCATCCATGTACAGGGTTGGTAATGTTCAGAGGGTTGATAGGGAATCAAAGATTGTTGATAATATAAGGGAAATTTCACTTTCAGAAATAAAGTTAAAATTATCCGCAAACGTTGAATCGATTGAAAATAAAATTTACATGGACAAAATATCAACACCCCTGGGCCCCAGAGTTATAGCGAGAAGCATTGAAATTGAGGAAAATCCAAAAATACCAAAAAGGATTGAAATCATAACTGAAGATTTTGATATGAATGCACAGGACGCATTATGGGAACTTTATTCAAACGGTTTCGGAAACGATTATCTAAAAAGACTCCTAAGTGCGGGTGTTCTAGGAAGGAAAATAGATAGAAAACTTGTTCCAACAAGGTGGGCAATAACAGCCGTTGATGATATTGTTGGTAAAAAATTGATTGAAAGAGTAAGGGAATACGAGAGTGTTGATACAATCATTTATGCTGAAAAATCCTACATGGATAACCATTTTTTCATTTTTCTCATTCCGGGTACCTGGATGTTTGAGATGGTTGAAAACTGGCATGGATTCAATGGAAAAATAAGGAACATAATGGAAAGCGGTGACTATGAGGGATACTATGGAAGGAAAACATACGCAAGTAATGTGACAGGAGCATACTATGCTGCAAGGCTTGCAGTTCTTGAATACCTTGAATCCATTAAAAGGTCAGCATCTGTAATAATATACAGGGTAGTTGGGCCAAACTACAGAATACCCCTGGGAGTGTGGTTGATAAGGGAAACGGTAAGGGATGCGCTAAGGAATGTTAGTTATCTGGGAATTAAAAATTTAAAGGATGTTGATGTTCAGGATTATATCAAAAATGTTATTCTATCAACTAGAGTATACAGATTTTTAGAAAAGCAAAAGAGGATTGAGGCATATGGATGAAAGAAGGGATGTTATGAGAATACTCTGGGATAACGGTATATTCCCCACAACAAGGGAAATTGATGAAATAATGAAAATGGGTGGTCTTTCCTATGTTATGAAAAAGATAAGGGAAGGAAGGGCATACGAAATACTGAGAAAGGAGGAAAGTAAATTCACAATAATAAAGGGTGATAGAGAATTTCCTGCAAGTTCAGGAAAGTCTGAAAGTTTCAGGAAACTTTTTTTAAGCAGGTACATGAAAATTAGAAAAATACTTGAATCAAGGGTATCACTTTCAGGATCGGTTAACATAGATTATGGCATGAAAAATGAAGGTGAAAGTACAATAATAGCCATGGTAAGGGATATAAGGGAATCAAAGTATGGAATGATCCTTGATCTTGAGGATCCATCCGGGCATATTATAGCATACTACAATGGAAATGATAACATATTTCCTGATGATGTTATAGGTGTTAAGGGGAACATAAGGAATGGTAAAATGTACGTAAAGGAGATTGTTTATCCTGGCGTGGATAATGTATCAAAAAAGGAAAAGATTGTAAACAGTGAAAATGGTATTGCATTCATTTCCGATATACATGTTGGGAGTAAAATGTTCATGAAGGAAAATTTTCTTAAATTCATAGAATGGTTGAACGGTGAAAAGGGGAGGAATGTAAAATACTTGGTAATTTCAGGGGATCTTGTTGACGGTATAGGCATTTACCCGGGTCAGGAAATGGATCTTGAATTGAGCGATATATTTGATCAATATGCACTTTTATCCCAGTACATATCAAGGATTAAAAATGATATTACAATCTTCATGATACCTGGAAACCATGATCTTGTGAGGATAGCTGAACCACAGCCATTCCTTGGTGAGGAAATAAGGAAAATGTTCCCTCCAAATGTTATTTTTTTATCCAACCCCGCATATATATCCATAGAGGGTTTCAACATTCTCATTTACCATGGTACTAGTTTAAACGATCTGATGGATTATATTAAGGGAATAAAGTATGAAAATGCAGATACCATGATGGCTGAACTTTTGAAAAGAAGGCATCTTGCACCCATATATGGAAATAAAGTTCCAATAGCACCGACAGATGAGGATTATATGGTCATAGAGGATATACCTGACCTTTTTGTAACAGGACATATCCATGTGCACAAATATTCAGTTTACTATGGAACAATTCTACTCAACGCCTCTGCCTGGCAGAAACAGACAGAATACCAGAAAATGCACAATTTCAATCCAGATCCCTGCAAGGTAACAATAAAATTTTTGAACAAACCTGGTCTGGAAACAATAAAGTTCTAATTAGATATTTTTGAGGAATTTTCATGATATTTAAATCTTGAATACCTTTATGTTATAAAATTCTAAAAGCTTTTATAATAATTTATAATAGCGTAAAACATGGAAAGAGTAAACGTTTTAGATTTTCTAACAGGTAAACTTGAATTAAACACATCTGTTCAGGAAAGGTACCTTTCAGACCTTGTTGATTATTTTGCATTCCGTGAAGAGGCTGAAAGTATACTTAAGGAAAGGAATCCTTTAATCTATAAGGTTTATGAAATGGCCTATTCAGGTCCTGGTGCTCTATCATATGCAATAACTGAAATTGAACCAGGAAAGATAGGTAAAGAGTACTATTTCACAAAGGGGCATTTTCATTCAAAGGCTGCAGCGGAAGTATATATTGTTCTTGGCGGTGAGGGAATATTGCTCATGGAAAACAGGTCAGGGAATACAAGAACTCTGAACATGTTTAAGGGAGCAGTGCTCTATGTGGATCCTGAATATGCGCACAGGTCAATAAATACGGGGAATGAAAAACTCATATTCCTTGCTGTTTATCAGTCTGATGCCGGCCATGATTATGAATCAATAAAAGAAAAGGGTTTTTCATTCATTGTTGTTGATGAAAATGGTCCCAAAATCATAAAGAATCCAAGATCTACCAAAAAATGAGTAGTTAATAAATTTTAATTAACTGAATTCACTTTATGGTCTCATATGGATGAAGTAATTAGAAAAATAAAAATGGGAATCCCTGTCCTTGTTTATGATAGTAAAGACAGGGAGGGTGAAACGGATATAGTTGTTGCATCAAAGTTTGTAACACATGATATAATAAAATTGATGAGGAAGGATGGTGGAGGTCTAATATGCACAACAATGACCTATGAAATTTCACAGAAACTTGGCATTCCATTCATGGTTGATATTCTTCAGAAAAGTGGTTATGAAATATTCAAATACCTTTATCCAAACGATATACCCTACGATGAAAAGTCCTCATTTTCAATCACAATCAACCATAGAAAGACTTTCACAGGAATTCCAGATAACGATAGATCCCTGACAATAAGGGAATTTGCAAATTTCATTGAAAGGTTGAATGTTCTGGATGAAAAAAGTGCAAGGGTTGAGTTTGGAAAGTTATTCAGATCCCCAGGTCATGTTCATTTGTTGATATCTTCAAAGGATCTGCTTAAATCAAGAAGGGGGCATACAGAATTATCCACAGCCTTAATGATAATGAGCGGTTTAACACCCTCAGCCACAATTGTTGAGATGCTTGGTGATGATGGTAGATCCTTACCATATCAAAAGGCAAAAAATTATGCAATAGAACATAATTATCCATTCGTTGAGGGCAGTGAAATAATTGAATGGTGGGAAAAGTGGTCAGAGTAATGGCATCGGGTGTGTTCGATATCCTTCATCTTGGTCATGTTTATTTCCTAGAGGAGGCTAAAAAGCTTGGTGATGAACTCATAGTTGTTGTTGCAAGGGATTCTACAGCGAGAAAATTGAAACATCAGCCAATTATGCCAGAACATGTTAGGGTGAAAATGGTTGAAGCCTTAAAGCCTGTTGATAAGGCAATTTTAGGCCATGAGGATGATATGTTCAAAACTGTTGAGGAAATAAAGCCTGATATAATTGTGCTTGGGTACGATCAGGTATTCAATGAAAAGTATATAGAGGATGAATGCAGAAAAAGGGGTTTAAAGGTAAAGGTTGTTAGGCTTGGTAAATTCACAGGTTCGGATCTTAACGGTACGAGAAAAATCATAGGTAAGATAATTTCTGCCTACGCATTCCAGAAGGAGATTGAAAGTATTGAAAGGGTGAATGATAATGAAAATAATAGGGATAGCTGATACAACATTTGCACGTTACGATATGGGTAAGAGTGCAATAGACCAGCTGAAAAAGATGGGTACTGGTTTTAAAATTGTTAGATATACCGTACCGGGCATAAAGGATCTACCCGTTGCATCAAAAATACTTTTTGATAAATACAACTGTGATATTGTCCTCGCACTTGGCATGCCAGGACCGAAGGAAATAGATAAAACATCGGCTCATGAGGCAGCGCTTGGTCTTATATGGGTACAGATCATGACAGGAAAACATATATTGGTGGTTTTTGTTCATGAGGATGAGGCAAAGGATGAAAAGGAACTTGCATTCCTTGCGGATAGAAGGACAAGGGAACATGCCGAAAATGCATATTACCTGCTCTTCAATCCAGAGTATCTGCAAAAATTTGCAGGAAAGGGGTTAAGGCAGGGGTTTGAGGATGTGGGTCCTGTTAGAGAGAGGTGATAAAAAATGGATAAAATTAGGCTTGGTTTGGTTGTATCGGAATACAACTTCGATATAACAATGATGATGCTTGAAAGGGCAAAAGTTGAGGCAGAATTCCTTGGTGCAGAAATAACAAGGACGCTTCTTGTTCCAGGAACATTCGAAATACCACTTGGTGTGAAAAAGTTACTTGAACTGGATGATGTGGATGCTGTTGTTACCCTTGGTGCTGTTATTGAAGGCGAAACAGAGCATGATGAGGTAATAATGCAGAATGCAGCAAGGAAAATAGAGGATCTGCAGGTTGAATATGGAAAACCGGTTGCACTTGGCATAACAGGTCATGGTGAAACAAGGCTCCAGGCACAGGAAAGGATAGAGAAGGCCAGGGAAGCTGTTCACAGTGCTGTAAAGATGGTAAAGAAGCTGAGGGAACTAAAGGTTTAAATACTAGAAAATATTAACCAAATGTTGATAACTAAAAACTAATAACCTGGGTGAAAGTATGGAAAAGAAGGAAATAATATTGAGGGTGCATGAGGCACCCCAGATGGATGTTGGCCTTGGAAGGGCAAGAATTGACAGTCAGTCCAGGGAGGAACTTGGGGTAGAGGTAGGTGACATTATTACCATAACAGGTTTAACAAGTAAAAAAACTACCGCAGCAAAGGTTTACAGGGTTCCTGTGGAGGATGAGGGAAAGGGAATAATAAGGATTGATGGAGACATAAGAAGGAATGCTGGTGTTACTCTCGGTGATAAGGTGATTGTTGCAAAGGCTAACTATCAGGCAGCAAAATCCGTTACATTCGCACCTTTAATAGAAAAGGATCAGAGGTTAAGGCTTGGTGAAGGCATAGAGGACTTTGTAAGAAGGGCTCTTCTTAACAGACCTGTTGTTGAAGGGGACATTCTCATGATTCCTGGTTTAACATTGATAGGAAGGGCGGGTCTAAAGTTCAAGGTTGTCAGGGCACAGCCAAAGGGTGTTCTTGTTATAAAAGAAACTACAGAAATTCAGGTGAAGGAGGAGCCGGTTGAGGAATATGTTTCAGAGACAGGCAGGGTAACATACGAGGATATTGGAGGGCTTTCTGAAGAATTACAGAAGGTAAGGGAAATGATAGAGTTACCATTGAAACACCCTGAACTTTTTGAAAGGCTTGGAATAAAGCCTCCAAAGGGTGTTCTTTTATACGGTCCTCCTGGAACAGGTAAAACTCTTATAGCAAAGGCTGTTGCAAACGAATCTGGTGCAAACTTTTATCTAATAAATGGTCCAGAAATAATGAGCAAATACTACGGTGAAAGTGAAAGATTTTTGAGAGAAAAGTTTGATGAGGCTGAAAAGAATGCTCCATCTATAATTTTCATAGACGAACTTGATTCAATCGCACCAAAGAGGGCAGAGGTGCAGGGAGAGGTTGAAAGAAGGGTTGTTGCACAGTTACTCACACTAATGGATGGTCTTAAAGAAAGGGGACAGGTAATTGTCATAGGTGCAACAAACCTTGTAGATTCAATAGATCCGGCTTTGAGAAGGCCTGGAAGATTTGACAGGGAGATTGAAATTGGCATTCCTGATAAAAAGGGAAGGCTTGAAATACTCCAGATACACACAAGGTTAATGCCACTTGATATGAACGATGAAGAAAAGGTGAAATTCCTTGAGGAACTTGCATCAATCACCCATGGCTTTGTTGGTGCTGATCTTGCAGCCCTTGCAAGGGAAGCAGCCATGCATGCGCTGAGAAGGTATCTGCCTGAAATAGACCTTGATAAACCGATACCTGTGGAAATGCTGCAGAAAATGGTTGTGAAGAAGGAAGATTTCAAGGAAGCACTGAAGGACATTGAACCAAGTATTCTTCGCGGTGTTTTGATTGAAGTTCCCAACGTTAGGTGGGATGATATAGGTGGTCTCGAAAACATCAAACAGGAACTGAAGGAGGCCGTTGAATTGCCTGTGAAGGATCCAGAGAAATTCAAGAAATTTGGTATCAGACCTCCAAAGGGAATTTTACTTTACGGTCCTCCAGGAACGGGTAAGACGCTCCTTGCAAAGGCAGTTGCAACTGAAAGTGAAATGAACTTTATAAGCATAAAGGGGCCTGAGGTACTCAGTAAATGGGTTGGTGAATCAGAAAAGGCAATAAGGGAAGTGTTCAAGAAGGCAAAACAGAGCGCTCCAGCTGTTGTATTCCTTGATGAAATAGATGCAATTGCACCAAGAAGGGGATACTATTCCGATTCAGGCGTTACAGAGAGAATTGTAAACCAGATTTTAACATCCATGGATGGAATTGAAAACCTTGAGGGTGTTGTTGTAATAGGTGCAACAAACAGACCTGATATAATAGATCCAGCCCTACTAAGACCAGGAAGATTTGATAGATTGATCTATATACCTCCTCCTGATCGTGAAACAAGATTGAAAATACTGCAGATACACACAAGGAATATGCCACTTGACAGCGATGTTGATCTCAAAAAGATTGCTGAAAGGATGGAAAACTACGTTGGAGCGGATATTGAAAATGTTTGCAGGGAAGCAGGTATGTTTGCAATAAGGGAGAACAGGGATAAGGTAACAATGAGGGACTTTGAAAGGGCACTTGAAAAGGTTCCACCATCCCTGAACGAGGAAAGTATAAAATACTACAATGCGATTGGTAACATGATATCAAAAGTTCCAACAAAGAAGGAGGAACTTCCATACTTCAGGTGAACTGGAGGTGTTGGTAATGAAAAAATTCATATCGGAACTGAGAGGAAAAACGGTAATGACAAACGATGGTATAATACTTGGAACAATAGATAACTTTGTAATAGATACGGATACAGGTGAAGTGCACCATCTTCTCGTTGTGCCAAGCGAGGATCTTGAAGTGAGGGGATACGAAACGGATGCACAGGGAAGGTTGATTCTGCCGTTCAAGAGCATGAAATCCGTAAAGGACGTAGTTGTTCTTGAACTCAAATAAACTTTTTTATTTTTTATATCTCAATATTGCCCCTATACCGCCAAAGCCCTTAAGGAAAAGTTTTCCCTCCTCACTTTCATCAGAAACAAGATAAACTTTTGCGTTTGTTTGCTCAGCTAATTTATAGTATTCATCTATAATATCAATTTTATCAACAACGTTCATGGGTACGTTGCAATTCTTGCACATTTTTTCAGGTATCAATGCAGAATTTATAATTTCCTCCTCCCTTGCCTTACAGTTTGGGCATTCCCATGTTACCTTATATTTCCTCAATGCCTCTGAAATTATCAATGTATCCACCTGTGAATTTTTCAATGCCTCAATAACCTCTTTTTCACCATAAACGGCAAGACCGTTTTCCTTCCTTACCTCTGAAAGAAACCTGTTTATTATTTTCTTTTCCTGGGCAATTTCAAGATCCTCGAGTCTCTGGGCAGCCTTTTCAACAAGTTCCCTAAGACCATATTCATCCGTATAACCTGTATCGAAAAGATCTATTATTTTCTTTTTCAATTCATGGTGAAGATAATCCTTTTCAGCAAAGAATTCCTTTGTTGATCCAGGTCCACCAATCAATATTCCTTTCAAATTTTTTTCATTAAGGAATATTTCATTTGCCGTATTTCCTACCTTGACAAAGAATTCATGTGCTGCGAGTTCAATCAACCTCTCAAACCTTCTTGATGACTGTCCACCCTGATGGTGTTTGCTTGGTACCTGTGATTGTATGTTTTTCACAACTTCTATTCTAACACCCCTTAAAAGGCCGATTGTTGCCTCACTCCTGTCTATAACAATAAGACCATAAACATCCTTCTCGCCCAGCATGGCATATAGAGGATCCAGAAAGAACTTTGAATCGCATCTGTATATCATGGATTGAATTGGCTCTGGTGGCTCAATTATGTATGTAACCATTTCCGTTTGATCTCCCCTTGTTGGTACATGCCCGATGAATACCGCGAGACCATTTTCGGGTGGCATTTTATATACCTTTAGTCTGCTCATCATGGATTCTATTGCACTCATTACATTCTTCCTTGTTGTTTTACTTTTTATGTTGGCTGATGTGGAATACTCATCCCTTAAATATGCAATTACATCCGATATGGGCCTTTTTGGCGGAATGTAAAGTGAAATCAACTCCGTACCTCTACCCTCGTATTTGGAAAGTTCCTCAAGAGCCCTTTTGAAATCGTATTTACTTTTACTTTCCATCTTTTCTACACCTTTTAGGAAATTTTTTAATCTATAAATTCTTTTACCTATATAAGGTAATATGAAAAATGTTATAGTTTCACTTGGAGGATCGCTTATATTCGACAATGGTATTGATGTGAAATTCTTAAGGGATTTTTCATCAATGGTTAAGGATCTATCGAAAAATTACAATTTTGTTATTGTGGTTGGTGGTGGAAGGATAGCAAGGGATTACATTGATATTGCTAGAAAGAACGGTATGGATGAGTATAACCTAGATAGAATTGGTATACTTGCAACAAAAATCAATGCAATGCTTGTTAAATCATTCTTTTCGGGTATGGATGGTGTTGTTTTCTTTGATTCTATTGAAGGCATTTCAAACTTCAGGATTGCTTTGATGGGTGGAACTGAACCCGGTCATACAACGGATACTGTTTCCATGCTCGTTGCAGAATATCTCAATGAAAAGGTTGTTATTAATGCCACATCAGTTGACGGCATTTACGATAAGGATCCAAAGAAGTTCAGCGATGCAAGGCTTATTGAAAAAATATCTTACAGAGAATTAATTGAAATTTTAAGTGGAAACAAAATAGGTGCAGGACCAAATGTTGTACTTGATCTTTTATCCATAAAAATTGCTGAGAGGAGCGGAATAAGTATAAAAGTTATAAATGGAAGGAATATGGAGAATATGAAAAGGGCAATAGAGGGAAAGGAATTCATAGGTACGACGGTAGGACCATGATATCAACAATGCGCCTTGTATTTTTTGGATCGGGTGGCTCCTGGCCGAGCCCTGAAAGGAATCCCATGTCCATAGGTTTACAGATTGATAAGGAAATTTTACTCTTTGATGTTGGTGAGGGTACGCAGAGACAGATAATGCAAACATCATTCAGTTTTATGAAAATTTCAAAAATATTCATTTCACATTTCCACGGTGATCATTTTTTGGGCCTTGCGGGATTAATTCAAACAATGGTTTTCAATGAAAGGAAAGAGAGGCTTGAAATATTTGGGCCTGAGGATGCAGTGGAACAGATTACAAATTTCCTCAGGGTAGGTTATTACACCCTTTCATTTCCAATTTATATAAGGGAAATGAAAAATTATGAAACAATAGATTTTGGTGATTATACGGTTACGGCTGTGAAAACAAAACACCCGGTTACGAACTTTGCCTATGTTTTTAAGGAAAAGGATAGAAAAAGGATATCCCAGGAACTTATGGAAAAATATTCTTTAACAAGCCAGGATGTTGAAAAGATTGTTAAAAACGGTCATATTGAAAAAAATGGAAGGAAAATCTTACTTGATGATATATCAGACGGTATGAGAATTGGAAGGAAAATAACCTATACTGGTGATACATCACCCTGCCAGGATATTGTTAAATACGGCAGGGAATCAAGGATACTAATACATGATTCAACTGTTGATTCCTCACTTGAATCAAAGGCAAATGAGTTCGGTCATTCATCAGCAAGGCAGGCTGCTGAAATAGCAAGGGAAGCAAATGTTGACCTGCTCATTCTTGCACACATAAGCCCAAGATATAGATCGGGAGATGTGGATATACTTGAGAAGGAGGCAAAGGGAATATTCAGGAACACAATTGTTGCAAAGGATTTTATGGAATTGCAGGTAAACATAAAATGAATTACAAATCCTAAAAAGAGATAAAATTTTATTCTTAAATTCCATGTTTAAATTATGAATGAAATAGCTGTCTTAGGTGCCGGTATGGTTGGAAGGGCAATAATATACGATCTATCCAGAGACCATGAAGTTTTTGTTTTTGATAAATCAAAAAGTGCGCTTGATAAAATCAATGTTGAAAGAAAATTCTCAGATAACATATTTGACAGGAAAGATATTCTTGATAGAATTGATACTGTGGTTTCGGCCCTGCCGGGAAGTGTGTCCTTTGAAATAATAAAAAAATTGATAATGAATGGAAAGAACGTTGTTGACATATCTTTCATGCCGGAGGATCCATTCTCTCTTGATTCTCTTGCAAAAGAAAATGGTGTCATATTCATACCTGATGCTGGATTTGCACCAGGTTTGAGCAACATTTTTGCAGGTTATATCTATAAAAATTTTAGTAACATTGATGGCATTGAAATATACGTTGGTGGTTTACCTGAAAGGAAGATACCACCATTGGACTATGCAATAACCTGGAACGTTGAGGGTCTGATAGATGAATACACAAGGCAGGCAAGATACATCAAGGATGGAAAAATTTTCACCATAGATCCTCTTGATAAAATTGAACCATTCTGCATATCAAGTCTTGGTGCATTTGAAACATTCTATTCGGACGGTCTAAGAACACTTTTAAAAACCATTGGTGTGAAAAATATTTTTGAAAAGACAATAAGGTATCCGGGACACCTTGAAAAAATTAAGCTCTTAAGGGATCTTGGTTATTTTTCATCCGAAAACATTGATGGCTGTGTTCCAAGGATTTTAACACAAAAACTTTTTGAAAGAATGAAAACAAATGTTACAGATATTTCAATACTGCTTGTTAAAGGAATTGGAGAAAAGAATATTGATCTCTATGTTTACGATAAACAGGAGATGGATGAAATATCATCAATGGGTAAAATGACGGGTTTCACGGCTGCAATAATAACAAGAATGCTTGATGTTATTGATTATAAAGGTGTTTATCCACCTGAATTCCTTGGCTTTGAAAAAGAAAAGTTTGAAAAAATAAAGCATGAACTGAGAATGAGAAAAATAAACGTTGTTGAAACTTATCCTTCAAAATAGGGTTTTATTTTTTCTATGAAAGTTTCTGGTATTGGTATGGATTTAAAATCCCTGTTTATTGCAACAACAGTTATTTTGCAAATAGCTGAAATTTTTCCCTGATTTCTGTTGTATATTTCGAATGCATAGGTAATGTGTTTCTTTCCAATTTCATCTATTTTCATTGAAACATGAGCTATTTCATTGAATCTGAGAGGATATTTGTAATCGCATTTTGCCATTACCCTTGGTAAAAGTATTTCTTTCCTGTATTCCTCAGAAAAACCAAGGTAATTCAAAAATTCCTCCTCAACTCTTTCACATATTCTGAAATAGTTTGAAAAATGCACAATACCAAGTGTATCTGTGTCAACCCATGCGACCCTATAGTCACTTTCAAATATCATATAGGTGAATTATTTTTATTTTTTAATTTTTTTCTCATTCAAGAAAAATATTTAATATTGAAATGGATTTCCTATCTCTAACTCCTTTCATCGGAGGGATGATATTTGAAAAGCTACAGAACAAAAAGCACAATCGCGTTAGTGATTATTTCAGTGCTTCTAGTGAGCTCTCTTTTTGTTCCAGTGCTTGCCAGTGCCCAGAGTGTTGAGACTGAAAATGTGAGTCTGGTGATAATGTATAAGGATATTGTTTCCGGAAAGGTTGATTTCCTGTCCGGGGCAAATGTACAGCTAATGGACTATTATGGTAATGTGATAGGATCCCAAGTTTCAACACCAACAGTGACATTTAACAATGTTCCGGTTGGTAATTATATAGTGAATGTTCCATCCATTGTTATTGGAAATTATGTTTTCAAGCACACGGTTTCATTCGTAACAGTGACAACATCGGGTGTTAATTCCACATATGTTATTGTTCCAAGATTATCCCTCACAAAAAGCATAACTTTGAATGTGGATAACAACGGATCCCCTGTTACTGGCGCCTATGTAAGTGCCTATATTTTTAATACACAGTTCTTTTCAGGATATACGGGATCCGTTGGTAATGTTACATTTAATGCCCCTACGTTACCATTTGTTGTTAAAATTACAACCAATATGAATGGTATAACAGAAAATTATTACTTGCCTTTGAATCAATCCACAACTGTTGATCTATCATCCTTCAACCACATATTCGGTACCGTTGAGGATGCATCAAACAATGCAATTGTTTCAACCACAGTCTATGTTAACATTTTCAACAATGGAAACATATGGTACACAATAACATCAAACAATGGTGTCTTTGATTTTTACCTTTATCCTGGAAGCTATTCAATCTATGTAACAGCCGATGGATATTCAATAACAAGTATACCATCAACAGGAGGTTTCTATCCAGTTAAATTAACGAAGGTATACAACTATTACAACAATTATTTCACATTTTCAAACGATTTCAGGACAATTTACTACAATCAAACAATCCTATTAAACAACAAAACTGTTCTAAGGTCATTACCATATTCATCCATAACAATCCTCTATTACCAGCTTCTTTACAACCACATGAATTCAACCACACTCAAAACATTCTTTTCAAATTCACTCAGGGAATATTCTTCACAGTACATAACAGTAGGTAACTATGTTTATTCCCTTGAATCCTATTCCGTTGGAAACATTAACATAAATTATAACGGCTTTACTGTTCAAATAAATGCAATTTACTATAATTCATCAGTCAATGTATCTTCATTGCTTTCATCACAATCATACATACCTGTTTATCTCAATGTTTTAAAGAATATTCCGTACGGTGCACAGAACGTTTACAATTATACTTTAAATATACCACAGGGATATGAAATATCAAACACAGTTAGCGGAATAACAATAAGTTCATACATTAACACAGTTAATCTAACAAATGCACAGTCATCAAAAATAATTGAACTTGATCTAAAGAAAAGGGTAGCGCCCCAAATAACACTGAGTCAGAGCACATTTGTTATATACTGGCCAGGCATGTCACAGGGAAATTATATTCTTAACAATACTGCCAAGAATTTCACAGTGCTAATACCTGCAAACAAAAATGTTTTCTTCAATGCAAGCCTTGCGGTAAGGGATATGGTAAGGCCCCAGGAACCATGGAGCAATTTCACATTCTCCTGGAGTTCTGAGGGAATAGTCAAATCTGGAAAGGGATTGGCCAATGTAAGCTTTAACTTTTCACCTGGAATTTATTACATAAATCTTACTGTTACAGATGTTGGTAAAAATGTAAATTACACAAACATTATTGTTTATGCTGATGGTGCATATCCATCAAGCACATCACTAATAAGCTATGGTAAAACAGCAATCCTAACATGGAGTGTTTACTATCTCAATTCCACACTTTACTATTATTACAATGGAACTGGAAGTACATTAAACATTCAAAATGGAAAGGTTGTCTTCGGACCAATTAAAGTAAATGAGAATCAAATGTATACTTTCAATGTAAAATCCATCAGTGATACATTGAATGGTTATATTAATTCACATGCTGCAACAAATGTTCTCTGGAACATTGCAGGTTCAAAATTCTCAGGTAACTGGGTTAATTATACCTTCACATATCCAACAAGGAATTCCTATGATTGGGTAAATGTTACATACAGCGATCAGGTTGGAAACAATGTAACAGTATCAATAAAAGTAATCGTTCACGATACTGTTAAACCAGTACCTGTTATAGTTTTCCAGAATAGTACAGGTGCACAGGTAACAAACATAATGCAGGGGCAGGTTGTTGTACTTAATGGAACGGGTTCATACGATCCACAGAATGGTACAATAGTTTCATACAACTGGACAATAAAGAATTCCTCTGGAAAGGTTCTCCTGAATTCAACAAATTACACGATTGTTTCCGGATCGCTGAACCAGAGTGTTGTAAAGATAAGGTTCAACAATTTTGGTACATATTATATCCTCCTCAATGTTTCAGATAGATCGGGTAACTATAACATTGCAAACAGAACACTGAGAGTTTCACCTGTTGCTCCTGACCTTATCATTAACAATGTTACCTGGACTGGTAATTTCACAGAGGGTGTTCAGGGTCAGTTCAGGGTAAATGTTACAAACACTGGTAATGCAAATGCAACAATATACTATGTTAGTTTAACAGCCAATGGAAAGGTTGTTGAAAACATAACAATGAAAAACCTTGGTGTTAACAAAACAGTCATGGTTATATTAAACTGGACACCACCATCATCCGGTAACTTCACACTTAAATTTGAGGTTTACACACCTGAAGAACCAACAATATTCCTTGGTGACAATGTACAATCAAAGGTTGTCAGCGTTAACCAGGCAGCATGGAAATTACCTGCATTGATCATAGGCATAATAGCAATAATTGCAATAATAGCCCTTGTTATCTGGAGGATCAGGAAGGGGCCAAAACAGCCCAAGAAGGAAAAGGGAAAGGAAGAACAAAAGGGAAAATTGGCACATAAGGAATAAAATTATTTATTTTTCTTTTTTACATTCATTTTTTTATGTTGATAGATTAATGAAAAAAGCGTTTAAATGTTAAAAAAATTTGGATCAGGAATATTAAAAAATTTTAAAAGTTTATTGTTGAGATGCTGTATTCTCTTCTTTCTTTTCTTCTTCCTTCTTTCCTTCGTAAACTTCAATGAAATATATATCCTTCTGTGTATAATCCCTTAATGTTCCCACTATGTAATATTTACTTGTGAACCATTCATTCCTGTACTTGCAGCTCTCAGCAAGTTTAATTTCAATGTGATCTTCCAGTTCCTTTACCTTGAACTGATCCATGTCCTTTCCGTATGCCATCTCAATTATCGCCAGAACCTTATTTTCAAGACCTTCAACAATCTCCTTCACCGTAACTTTATAATGTAATTTTTTACCGGCAAGTGGATGGTTAAAATCAACAAGAACCCTGCCAGGTGTAACGTTCACCACCTTTCCCCTCTGACCATTGATTGTGACAAATTTTCCAATCTCAGGTGTTATTTTATTTTTCTCAAATTCCCTCATTGATACAACCTTTACAAGGTTTGGATTCCTTTCACCGTAGGCATCCTTGGGTTCAAGCATTATGTCATATTCCTTTCCTACCTCTGCATTCATGATCTGTTTTTCAACTGATTCAAGGAGCATTTTTTTACCTATTATGTAAATTTCCGGTCCATATTTTCTGTCAGGATCGTAAATACCATTCTCCTTTGCAAAATTCTCATCGGTTGTATCGAATAGTGTTTCCTTATCCTGTTCAACAATCCACAGGTTGTACGTTAATTTGACTATATCTCCCGCATTCATTGTCATCACACCCGATATCTCAGGTATTACCAAGATGTGAAAATAGTATTTAATATTTTATAAAATTTCTAATTTTATAAAAAATTTTCAATTCCATAATAGAAAAATATAAAACTGTGAATGTTTATATTCATTTGGAGGAAATACCATGGAAGATGTGTGGGTTGAAAAGTACAGACCCAAAAGGCTTGATGAAATAGTTGGCCAGGATATGATAGTTGAGAGATTGAAGGCATACGTTAGGGAAAAGAACATGCCACATCTTATCTTTGCCGGTCCCGCTGGAACGGGTAAAACAACAAGTGCAATTGCTCTGGCCATGGAACTTTTTGGTGATGACTGGAAGGAAAGTTTCAATGAATTGAACGCAAGTGATGAAAGGGGTATTGATGTTGTGAGGGGGCAGATAAAGGATTATGCAAGAACGGCATCAAACAATCCTGTTGGCTTTAAGATAATATTCCTTGATGAGGCTGATCATTTAACAGCAGATGCACAGGCCGCACTGAGAAGAACCATGGAAAAGTTTTCAAAAACATGCAGGTTCATACTATCCGTGAATTATTCATCAAGGATCATAGAACCAATACAGTCTAGATGCGCAATATTCAGGTTCAAACCCCTATCAAAGGAGGATATTGAAAAAAGACTCAAGTACATAGCTGAAAAAGAAAATCTGAAGATTGATCAAGATGCACTTGATGCAATCCATGTCATTGCTGATGGTGATATGAGGAAATCAATAAACATTTTACAGGCAGCTGCAACAATGGGTCAAAAAATCACAAGCGATATAATATACAGGGCATCAGGACTTGCAACAAGGGAGGAAATAAGAAAGATGCTTGAAAAGGCACTTCAGGGTGATTTCATAAAGGCAAGGGAAATGCTGGATAAAATGATAATAGAGTATGGTATAGCTGCAGAGGATATTTTAAGGCAGATACACAGGGAACTTTTTACAATTTCAATACCTGAGGAAAAACTTGTGAAAATGCTTGAAACTCTTGCGGATACGGAATATAGGATTGTTGAAGGTGGAAGTGATAAAATACAGCTTGATGCACTACTAGCCAAATTTGCAAACCTTTCAAGAAAGGAATAGGTTTGGAAAGTTTTATTTAATCCAAAACATTCACTTTTATTAATGAGGAGTAAGATATTAACATATATTGTTGCAATCCTTCTTATAGCTCTTGGCATTTACGGTATATATGGTTATTTTTCAACAATGAATAACGGATCGCTATCCATATATGTTTCCGATTCACCCAACAGTATGGTCTCAGCAGTATATATAACATTTTCAAGCATTGAAATACATGGTAATCAGAGCGGGTGGGTGAATTACACAATCGGACAGAGAACGTTGAATATTTTTGGAACAAGCGTGAACAATTCGGTTTTGCTTGGTAACATAAGTTTGCAGCCAGGAAAATATACGATGATCAGAATTTACATAACATCCGTTGTTGTAAACATTGGCGGTAATAATGTAACATTCAACCTTTCATCAAATTTTGCCTTCATAAACCATCCTTTCACTATCCAGCCTCATGAAAACTTTAAATTTATCGTTGAATTTAAACTGAATGAGTGCCTGAACATGCAATCAAGGGTATTTACACCATACATAGGTGTTATTGAGCAATAATTTTCATCTGTAATTATCAATATAAGTCCAATTAACCTGGAAAACATAGACCCACTGCGATCCATCCTGTGTGGAATTGTAATATACCTCAATGAATGGTTCATTGAAAAATTTCTCAAAGGAGGAATTGGATATTATTACAGGAGGATCGTAGGATGGGTGTGTGCTGAGCTCATAACCATAAACACCATTATAGTACATGTTGGAATTGATTAAAACATAGCCAATTTTTGGATATGTGCCATTAAGCCCTTCAAGTTCATAGATTGCATCGTACCAGTTCGATGAATTCCAGAGTTTGTATGTGTATTCAAATGTTGTGTTAAAACCAAGTGATTCTAAATATAATCCATCAACAGCATCCGTTGCAACAGAATAATTCTTATTCCCATTCTTTTCAAGCCATATTATTCCGCTCATCATCACATTCGTAATATAATTTTGTGATGTTCCGCTTACCTGTTCAGCAAGTGGATATATGGTACCTATTGAAAAAATTATTGAAATGATTAAGAATAGAGCAAAAACCCTTCTTAAATTTTTATACCTATTTTTTCTTGAAATAATTATTGAATGGGATATACCTGTAATCAATGGAACTGAATATACAAGCCTGTTTTCAAAACCGTAGAACATGGTAATTACACTGTTTTCAATCCTTGCAGGAATGTAAACAACGTTTTGATCATTTGTATGATGTGATGGTAACTGTTTGTAAATGTAATAGATGCCTATTGCTGAGATAATTGAAAGTGGTTCGAATATGTACTCAAGATAACGGTATGGAATGAGAATGCCATTCCAGGTTACTGTTGAAAAGATCAATGAAATTGTTAGGAGTGAGATCCATCCAAAAAGGAATATCCTTGCTTTTTTATGATTTTTAATATATTTTAAACCAATGCCCACAAAACTGAAAATAAGGATATATGGGAGTGCATAAAGCAAACCGTAATTTTTTATCCTTATTCCATTTATTCCTGTTGTTGAAAGTATAATAAAAATCGAGATGGATATGAAAAGGAATAAAAGGTAAAGGTACCTGTCCCTCAATTCAAATTTAAATAATTTTTTTATTGAAAGAATGAAATTTTTGAATTTATTTGCATATAAAATTAAAAGGGAAACGATTGAAAAGTACAAAATTATAATTACATACCAGGGCAAAAATCCATCAAAGGCATCTGAGAAAAATCCCTGCATTGATGGTATGAAGGTTAACCAGTAGAAGAACGTGGATGATGAAAATGCAATCAAATATATGAAATCATATTTGAATGTCCTATAATCGTTGTCAAAAATTCTTCTGAAAAATATTATGCCAACAATGGAAATTATGTACATGTAGGTGCTGAGATGGTGTGATAATATAAGGGCGAGTGATGATAGAGAGAGTAAAATGTAGTATTTTTTATTCTTCCATGTATAAAGATAAAAGAGAATGGACAAAAGTAAGAACAGATGACCGAAAATCAGGAGACCAACCATGGATGTTTCAAATACATCCATGGGATTTATTGCATATAAAAGTGAAGCGATTATACCTATTTCATCACTAACAGTTAACTTTTTTGCTATGATATAAATTATTGGAATCGTAAGACCGGCGAAAATTGGTGAAATATGTAAAAGTATGAACTGAACACTCATTCCAGTGAGTTTATAAACAAGATCCATCGCCCAGTAAAAAACAGGGAAATATCCATAGCCTGAGGATCCCCAAATGGACTGGAAATTGGGAAAAATCTGGTTTGTTAAAAAATATTTTGATGTTAAATTGTAATAGATACCAAAATCAACACCCCAGATTGAATATTTGTAGGATGGTAATATTCTTAAAAAAGTACCGAGTAATGTAATGGAAATAACGGCCAATAAATTTTTGATTGATGATTTGCCGTTAATTTCCCTTGTCATTCCAATTCACCATCACTTAAAACAATATGTAACAATATAAATATTTTATTGATGATTGATCCATATCTTAAAGTTAGTTATTACAGATAAGGTGTAAATTTTTTTATATCTAATGCTTTAAAAATCAGTTTTAGTGCAAAAATATAAATGATAAAATGTTTGAAAATTCAGGTATTTAACTATCAACGTTGACCATATCCTTTTCCAGTTTATTTACAAGTTCCACGAATTCTTTATGATCCATCCTTTCAAGCTTCTTTATTTTTCTTCCCATATACCATAATGCAAATTCAAGTGCCAATTTTGCTAGTATACTTTTTGTAATTCCACTTGTTACTATTTTTGCATCCTTTTTTATCTGTGAAACAACCTTATCCAATGATTTTAAAAATAATTCCCTTCTTAAATCATCCAGAACAATATTTTTTAAGACTGTAAATTCCCTTCCCCTGAACTGTCCCATGGGAATGAATGGAAGAACAAATGGAATAACTTCAAGATTTTTTAAATTGTCTATTAACTCAATTGTTTTTATTACATCATATTCATTCTCTTCGGGAAGTTCAGTTATCAATGTTCCAACAAC
>JABEBW010003293.1_pt1 | contig 30515 bp, 24 predicted proteins | sample 7245961 | NCBI WGS metagenome assembly JABEBW01 (sample SAMN14506364, study PRJNA622280) | hot springs metagenome | biome: hot spring [ENVO:00000051]|acidic hot spring [ENVO:00002120]; feature: spring [ENVO:00000027]|sediment [ENVO:00002007]; material: sediment environment [ENVO:01001048]...
TCTCGGCCTTCGGCTGGAAGATAGCCTTTGTGCTGGGCGCCCTTCCCGCCCTTCTGGCCGTGTACGTCCGCAGGTCCCTCCCGGAGTCGAAGGTGTGGACGAATGCTCACGGCCGTAGCAACAAGCTGAAGATACAGTGGAAGCGCACGCTTCATGCCCTCATGATAAACGTGGGGATGTTCACGTGCGTGTACGCCGTGGTGGCGTCCTACGGAAACTACATGGAAGAGCTCTACGGCAGCTTCACGTACAACGTGTTCGGCTTCAGGGCAAGCGCATCATTCATGTTGCTCATAGTGATAAGCCTCGTCGGCGTTGTCTCGACGTTGCTTTTCGGCCAGCTGGGAGATAGATGGGGAAGAAGGAGGAGCCTGATTTTAGCGGCAATTGGGTTCATCGTGCTTTCGCCCTTTGTTGCGCCGTTCTGGATGCAAAAGCCTGGCCTGGGTTACCTCCTGTTCATCTCATCCGTTTACTCGTTCTTTGTCGGCTCCACGGGCATCCTGCCCTCTTACGTCAGCGAACTCATATCGGATGCCACGGGTAGGGCAACGGGTGCCATGGCCTACAACGGCAACCTGCTGGTGACGGGATGGGTTCCGTCCTTGATACCGATCTTGGGGCGGGCGTTGATAAGCGCGCCCATCTCCTCGCAGTTCGCAATGGGCATGACGATATTTTCGATAATAGGCGGGGCCGTGCTTCTAGCGTTTAGCGCCTTAGGCCCTGAGACCATGGGACAGCGGCTAGAGTAGCTTTTTTTAAATAAGCTGACCCGAAAGCATCATTCGGCTTGGCTTTTCTTTTCAACTTTTTCATTACACGCAGAAGAAGTCTTTTATTCGCAGAAAGCGCATTGTACTGCTATGAGCGGTTTCATAGCGGGATCCGAGCTCGAATTACGCATGAGGCAGTTGATAGCTGCAATCGAGAACATGGCGTTTTTCGATGAGAGGAGGCTAGAGGAGGAATCGGGTCTGGGGCCTGAGGCACTTATGATCTTCAAGAGCTACGTAACCGGGAAGGGCCTCATACCCCGTGCATCGATTAACTACCAAAGGCTGGGGTTAAAGCCAGTCTTAGTGACCGCAAACTTAAAGGTAAACAACGCGGAGGTCGCGAAAACCATAGCGGACATCTACCAGAGAAACGGTTTCCTGCTCTCCTGGTCAAAGCCCTTTGGATCGAGGACAGTAGTTTCGAGGCACTCTATTCCAAGGGAGTTCCTAGATAGGTATAGAGAGAGCTTCCAGCGCATGGTCGACCTTGGCCTGCTTGCTGACTTCAGGTGGATAGAGTTCGGAAGAACGCATAGCAGGTTCAGCTTCGAGCCCTGCGTTTTTGATTACTCGCAGGGAAGCTGGAGGGCTGTTCCAGGTGACTGCAAACCGAGAACCATGAGGGACGGGAGCACCGAGATCGCGCCCATAATAGATGAGTACGACCTCAGGATACTTTTGCAGCTGAAGCGCACCGCGATCCAGTCCTGCCAGTCTCTCGCGAACGCCATCGGGCTCTCGCTTGACGAAACCATGGAGCACCTGGAAAAGCACGTGCTGGGAGGAGGTGATAAGAGCAGGTCCATGATCAACTCCTACTACATCGACTTTCTCGAGCCGGGGTTGTTCGCCTATGACACTGTTTTCGCGGACTGCATCTTCGCTTCAAGCGACTCAAGCGTTCGCGACAAGCTGGTCAGGAACCTCCTCGGCATCCCGTACCTCGTATTCATAAGGGCAGACGGTTACGTTCACGCGACCCTAGCCTTTCCCACGACAAGGCTTTACCAGGTTACCTCCTCAATAGAGAGAGTCGCGAAGGAGTCTGACGTAAAGGATTTTGAGTACTACCTCACGCCATGGTACAACCTTAACGTCTACACCACGTCAAGCGAGCTGGGCCTCTTTGCCAACTTCGAGAGAGGTAGATGGCGCTATGAAGGAGACTTAGTAATAGAGGAGCTGGTTCACCTTGCAAATTACCTTGGACTTACGGCTTAATCGGGCCGTCGCACTTAAATGAGTCCTTCAGTAATACCATGTGAGCGACCTAATCATAACGCACGTTGACGTAGATGGCGTGTGCTCTGCGGCCATAGCCAAGAGGTACCTTAAAACCGATCCCTTTGTGGTCTTTGCCAGCCCGCGCAGGTTAGACGCCGTGCTTCGCAGGACCAGAGAGGGGCACGAAAGGATAGTGATCACAGATCTATCGCTCAATCACGACATATCAGAAGCGGTAATAGCCGAGGTGCAGAGGCTCGCATCCTCGGGCAGCAAGATAACTTGGGTCGACCATCACGCCTGGAATCCCGCTGACGTGGAAAAGCTCGCCAAGCTTTGCGAACTAACAGTGGAAAGCTCGCCAAGCGCCGCTTCCCTATTCTTCAGGAAGTACATGAGCGATGATGACGTATCGAAAAAAATCGCCGAAATAGGCGACGACGCCGATACCAACGCGAATGCCCTAGAAAACACCCTTGCGTACAAATACGGCACGTGGGAGCTTAAGAATAGGCTTCTCCTGCTGGACAGCTTCACGCGCGGCGAGTTCGAGGGGGATTTCATCAAGAAGTGGCAGGAGGAAGTGAAGCTGCAGCAGGAAGACTCCGAAAGGCTTGTTTCGGAGCTATCCCTTTTCACGACCAACACCGGAAAAAAATACGCCGTGATCGATGTCAGAGGAAGGAAAGCGCAGGGGACTTATGCTGCCAAGCTTGCCGCACAAAAGCTCGACTTGGACTTCGCGGCAGTCATATACTCGTGCAGATCGATCTCGTTTTACAGGGGAGTCAGGGACGTTAACCTGTTGCCGCTGGCTGAAAGACACGGCGGGGGAGGTCACGCTTACGCGTGCGGCGCCAGCCTGAGGCCCTCGCTCTGTGAGCGCTTGCTGTGCTTCCTCTCAAGGCACTACAAGACGAAAGAGATGAGGCGCATAATCCAAGAGCTCAATTCCGTGTAAGCCCTTGCGACTGAGAACCGATGGCGCTAAGCGCCCTGCTCCGCCCGTTAATCCTTGGCCATGCGGCAATGGAAACTCGGCCCTGTCGCTTTGTTCAACTCATCAAAACCTTTATCAGAAAAAAATCAGGAGCTCGACTGAGGTGGAGGAGTAGAAGCCGTTTGAGGCGTCTGAGGCTGCTGTGGCTTGAACGTGAGCGCCAGTATGGCGCCGATGAGCATCAAAAGCGACCCTATCACGAATCCCCACAGGGTCACAAATGATATTATGGCCATGATGAGCGAAAGTATGCCCCCTGCCTCCACGTTGTCCCGAATTAGGAAAGCTGAGAAGAGCGAAACGACCGCGAATATCCAGACTATTATGACGAACATCACGAAGGGAATTGCCAAGGCAGGAAAGGCGTGCATCATGTACACGGGATGGACGGGATATGGGCTTGAAGCAGCCGGCCTAACGTAGAAGAAAGCCGTAACTCCAATGGTTTCAAGCAGAGCTGCTAACAGCTGAAACACGGATCCTATGAGCACTAAAACGTAAGCCGTGCGTGGGTACTCCATTTTATCTATTTATGTACACCTCGGTGCAATTAAACATGTCGGGTGTCATGGGTCATGCGATTTTCATATCAGTAAGCTTAGGCGACTTCTGTTAGATGTCAGTATCGGAACATTATCGGCTTGGCCAAAAAATTTAATAACGGCGTATTAATGAGAAAAACGTGAAAAATCCTTATATACTGATAATAGCTCGCTAGCATGTCGTCAGAAAGACATTTCTCTAAAACACTAGCGGCGATTATCATAATAGTAGCAATAGTGGCAGCAGCAGGAGCCGCCTACCACTTTTATAAAACAGGAGGTAAAAACTCAGCCGAGAAAGAGGTAATAATCTCTCCGCCGAATCCAACAACTCTTGTCGACATGGGTAACATGGGTTATATTTCCACGCCCGATGCGCTTGATCCATCTACTGGCTTCAGCGTACTTGATGGTCCAATTTACACGGCCGTTTATCAGCCGCTTGTTATGTACAACGGCTCTTCCTTAACGCAGCTCGTTCCTGTTCTGGCCCAGTCCTGGACGATGGAGCCCAACGGCACCACCTACGTCTTCATAATGAGGAACGACGCCTACTTCTCCAACGGCGATCCCATCAACGCCACCGAAGCCCTCATGTCCTATCCTCACCAGTCCATCGTCGTTCTGAACGACTCAGCGGTGGAGTTCAACCTCGTTGAGCCCTATAGGTGGTTCGCTTATGACCTAGCCTCTACGTATTGGGGAGCAATAGCAGATCCTTCATTTGTCGATGCCCACGGGGGCGTTCAAGCAGGTCAACCCAACTCCTACATAGATACAAACGGCATGGTGGGGAGCGGCCCTTACGTCATATCTTCGGTCGGCTCTGGCATGTCAAGCGTAACCCTGAAGGCAAACCCCAACTACTGGGCGGCAAAGGCAAATGACGTGCCCTGGGTGATCTCTCCTGCCAGGATACCCAACGTCATAATAGAGTACGGCGCATCCCACACCGATAGAGTTGAGGAGTTCGACACAAATCAGGCACAGCTAAGCTACGTCTCAATTCCGTCCTTCAGCACTATATACGAAGGATATGAGTACAAGGGGGTTCATTTCAATGCCATATTCAACAACCAGGGCATGCAAGCCAGCGTCACAACCATAAACATGAACTGCCAAGTTTTCCCAACCAACATAACCGACTTCAGGCTTGCCCTAGTTCACGCCATAAACTACTCCGCCATAATAAGCTCCATATATACCTATAACGGAACACCTCTTGCCCAAATGTACGTTGGTCCCATAACTCCTGACATGCCTTACTACAACCCGCAAAGTCTGCCTCCCTACTCTTTCAACATCACCCTGGCGATGCAGTACATCAACGAGGCGGGAAAGCAAGGAGACTTCTACGTTTTGCTTCCTAACGGAACGATTCTGGGTGACCCGTCTGGCAAACAGCTGCCGCCGCTTTCCCTTTACACATCACCTCCAACGCCCTCTGAGCAGACGGAGTTCGAGATAATTCAAAAGGACCTGTCCATGATAGGCGTAAGCCTCTCGCTTTATCCGATATCGCCATCTGCCACGCTGAGCTGGACGACCGCTCAGGCTACCCCCGCGCTTACGTGGGGAGGGTGGCTTCCGGACTGGTCCGACCCCATATACCAGCAGCTGGTGGCGATGACGGATATCAGCTTTGGAGATGCCGGAAACTACGCGTGGCTGAACAACACCCAGATCAACAACATAGATAATTCACTGCCTTGGACCGTTAACCAGCAGCAACAGCTCGCAGGAGTAGAACAGGTGTACAACCTGACATATCAGCTCGCGCCTTATGTGTGGCTGCCGCAGTCCTACACCTGGTGGTTCCAGCAGCCGTATCTCCACGGCGTTGTGTTCAATCCGTTCCTGGGCTACTTCTACAACCTAATGTATTACTCCAACTATACCATGTGATTTTTTGCGCTATTGAGGATTTAGGTCATGAGTTCGCCTCGGTTTTATAATTTATAAGCAATTACAAGCTGGCCTTACCGGTCGCGTTACAAGCAGAGCGCAGGCGGCGTTCCAAGACGGAGTGATGCGTCCAGTGATGCCATCACGAAACAAAGCAATTTTCGCAAGAAAAAGAAGACGAACCAGGAACTTTCGCCTGCAACCAGATAACTCACAAAACCCTTAGGCCAAGGGCCATGGCCACCAGCGACGTGGTCACCGGTATGGTGAAGTTGTCCTCTATGCCGTAAGCCTCGCTTATGACCGCCGTGGCAGGTATGGCAAGCAAGTTAAAGTTAAAGCCTGCCAGCACAAAAAGCGGGATCAGCAGCGCGGCGCTGCCAACGAGAGCTCCCTCAATAGTTGAGTTGCTGTAAGGGATCTTGACGTGCCCCAGCATGATCCCTCCTATGGCACTCATAGTGTCGTAAACCATTATGGAAAGTATGCCGTAAAAGACGTAGTTGCCCGCGAAAGCCTGTGCCATCAGGACGCCCGCGGCGCCCATGAGCAATCCAAGGTAGCCACCTCTTCTCTCGTAGTCCCTCTCCATCTGGTCGACGAAGTCTTTCACGTTCTTCTCTATGCGATTTATGCCGTCATCCAAGGCCTTTATCTGATCTTTCACGTTCGGCGCCGTTCTGCTTATCTGCTGAATGATGTTTTGTCTCGTAGTTGCAAGAGCGTCAAACAGGGCGTCAGCGAATATGGGCCTTTTAACTTGGGCAGCGTAAATCAGCGATGCCCCGGTAGCCGTCAGCGCGTAAAACAGCAGGGGCGTCAAGCCAAAATCACCCACGTTGACGAAAAAAGGTATGAGCAGGTAAAAGCACATCAGGAAATGCACCGTTTTCCTAAAGCTTATGGATTTCAGCTTGGCAACCCTAGATACCTTTGCATCATCGGCCAATTTCCGTAATAATTTTAGGAGCTATTAAGTTTATGATGGGACTAAACCATAAATCCCGTCGGCATTAAGCTGTAGACATGGCGTACTATGGGGCGCTTTTCGGTGTGCTCGAGCTTAGCCTGCTCTTGATAGTGGGCAAGCTAGGAGAGGAGTCGTTCTCGAAGCTGGGCGTCATACCCTTTGTGGGGGCCATTATCTTGGGCATAGTAATGGGCCCTGGCGTGACCGGCCTTATGGTGAGCTCTCCCTACATAGAGGAGTTCACCTCCCTTGGAATCGTCTTCATACTGTTCATGGCTGGCGTGGAGGACAAACCCACACGTGTGCTGAGCTTCAAGAAGTTCATTTTGGCCGGAGCTATAGCCTTTCTCACCTCGTTCGCCTTTCTGACCGTGATTTTCTCCTTCGTGTTTCACCACTCCCTTTTGGAGGCTTCCGTCATGGCCATCGTGCTGGCGATGGTGAGCGCTGGCCCATTCTCTAGGACTGTGCAGGAAACTCGGGAGGCGCAGGGTCAAGGGTCCACAAGCGCCTACCTCTTCATAGAGGTGATAACCATGGAGATATCGGCCATACTTCTTTTTGCCTTCATATCCTCTCCCTCTTCGCTTTCCACACCGTCCACAGCTGCGCTTTACGCCGTCAAGGTGGCCTCCGTTGTACTGTTGATAATGGCCTTCGGCACGTTGCTGTCCCGCGTTTTGATCAGCAAGCTCGAGAGCTATCTCAAGACAAGGGAGGCCACGTTCTCCGTGGTCGTGGGCATAGTATTGGCGTTGGGCTTCCTGGCCCAGTACGTCGGCTTCAACTCAGCCATAGCGGCGTTTCTACTGGGCGCCTTCATGTCAGACCAGATAAGGGGCAACGCGTACATGCTGGAGAAGCTCAGGGCCCTCACCTACGGCTTCTTCGAGCCCATGTTCTTCATGGGCCTTGGCCTCTACTTCACGAAGATAACTCCCTCGCTCCTCCTTTGGGGAGCGGTTGCGCTTGCCAGCGCCCTCGGGGCAAAGCTCGCGACCTCATACGCTGTGTCCAGGGGGCTTGGCGTGGATCCCATCAAGAACTTCTTTGCGATATCGCACGAGGGAGGGGTTGATGGGGCTATTCTGCTGACCGCGCTCAGCCTCTCTCTGATATCACCTTCGGTTTACTCGCTATCAATGATAGCGGTGACCGCGCTCGCCATTATAGGGCCGATTGGATACCAAAGAGGGCTCAAGCTGGAAAGCCCGAGGCCCACCCCATCAATCGACTTCGTGAGATACGAACTAAAGCGGATAACGGCTGCGGAACTGGCCAACACCCTCTCCACCGTCAGCATACCCTCTTCCTCCACCTTAACGGATGCGGCCTACGCTTTGGAGCAACTGCACACCCGCGTTCTCATAGTGGTTGATGAAGAAGGCAGGCCTTTGGGATACGTAAACGATCACGAGCTGCTAAAAAAAGTCGAGGAAGGCAAAGAGAGCCTCCTCTCCGATTTCGCGCTGCATGAGGTCCCGAAGGTGCAGGAGGGGTCGAAAGCTCAAGATGTGCTCAGCATATTCGAGAAGGAAGCTGCGCCGGTTGTAGCGGTTGTAAACTCGGAGGGCAGGCTCGTTGGCTCGATACTTGAAAGGGAGGTGCTCAGGTACCTGCTCAGCCAATCAGCACAAAATAAGGGATCAACCTGAACAGCAACACGAAGCCCACCGTGAAGTACATGTGAAGAGCGGTGAACTTTGCGGTTTCCATGTCGAGCTTGCTCCTAATGGGGTCGTTGGGATCTCTTGTGGCCCTCGTCAGGCGAACTGCCCAGGGCATCGTCAAAAGCGATCCAAGAATGGGGAAAAGCTTAGGATCAAGCAGCACGGCGCAGCCGAAAAGCGCGTAAGATCCCCATATCATCGCAAGGTAGTAGACCAAGGAAAGCCTGTCACCAAGCAACGACGCCACGCTCACTATGCCTGCCGCCCTTTCATCTGCCATGTCTCTCCAGTTGTTTATGTGCGCTATGGCAAGGACAAGCATGCCCAACGCCACCGCTATCAGCATCGTTGAGGCGCTCACGGATCCACCCTGAAGCACGTAGCTCCCCAGAAATATCCCCGGTCCCCAGGTCAAAAATATGGCCAAGTCTCCTAGGGCTATCCACCTAAAGCCTATCCTGGGAACGCTGTAAAGCGAGCCGGCAACCACGCCAATGATGAAGTAAGGCCATATCGCGGGCCTAAGGTAAAGCAAGTAGGCTCCACCAACCAAGGCAATTCCCAGAAGCGAGATCATGTAGATCCTGAAGATTTGAATCGGTATGAGCTTGTCCACGAGAACCCTTGATCCCATGGATCCCATGTTCTTTGGCCTGTCGAGCGAAGACCTGTAATCGAAGTAATCGTTCATCATGTTGAAGGAGCTATGGGCTATCAGGAGGATACCCAGCGATAACGCAAGCAAGCAAGGGTTTATGGTGGGTGCCAAGAGAGCAGCTATAATGGCTGAAGCAAGGGTCTGCTGAAAAGTCCAGGGCTTGAGCGCCTTGATGTACTTCAGCCTTGTCGACGTGCTCAGGTCTTCCAGCCTTATCTCCTCCCTTACGGGCTTACCGTCCCTTTCAACCAACGCGCTTTCAGGCACTATCTTTGCAAGCAACCAGCCGCGCGCGAGCAATGGAAGGACCTCAGGAGCGCGGTAAACCAGCTTTCCTCTTTCTAAGTCGTTTAGGGCAGGATCTCCAAGGAGGAGCAACTTCCCTTGCCCCGACAAAGTCAGGTCCTTATCCCTAATTTCGAAGTTCACGTTCCCCGGTGCCTGCGCGTGCGACGGATCAATGGCCACCACTATGCCGCCCTCAAGCGCGTAGTAAGTGGTCTGGGACCACCGTCCGCTGGGATCGCCAATCTTTACGGTTCTCGCTTTTTTTATTATGCGCAGCGCCTCGCTGTCCACTTCAATATCTCATAAGGGAAAAATAAAACCGTTACGATGTAGCCTTACAAAAAAACTTTCCCTGCAAGCGCCACAATCAACATGCATAAGTGCCACTTATTGCTATCATCATGGCAAAAGAGGGCAGTGTCGCTCTGGGGTCAATTGTGGGCTTCTTGTTGATGTTGGTCATAGGCTGGGTGCCGTTCGTAGGGGCACTGATCGCAGGCTTCGTGGCAGGCCTCATCGCAAAAGGGCCGGGCAGGGGCTTTGCTGCTGGCCTGGGGGCCAGTATCATCGGGCTAGCGATGATAACCTTGGCCTTTGCTTTGGCGGGAACATTCCTAGCGGGGCTGGTGGGCACCCTCACATTCGGCCTCTTGGGGCTTGGCATCAGCGTATTTCTCGGGATCATGTGGCTTGGAGGCATAATTTTGGCGGCAGTTGGCGGCGCCCTAGGTGGGCTCGTGGCACGGTCCACGTGAGCGCCTCAACCTGCGAAAGACGTAAACAAGGCCCGCTTAATAGCTCATGGACCTATCAAGGGTTCTTGTGTTTGTAGCTCACCCAGATGATGAAGTGATCGGTTGCGGAGGAACCATAAAGAAGGCCGTTAAAGAAGGCGGAAGAGTAAAGGTAGTTGTCTTCAACCCAGGAGGAAAAAGCGTTAAGGAGACGACAGATGAAGCGGCTGGGCAGGCAGCCCGTCTCAGCGAGCTCGATCGCGTGGCGCAGTTTCTGGGATTCGCCCACGAAAGCTGGGACATACCAGAGATATCTAACAGGAGGGAGGTCGTGAGAAGGATAGTATCAGAGATCAGGTCCTTCAAGCCCTCCACGATTTTGACGCACTCGCCAAACGACAGGCACCACCTTCACGCCGAAGTTTCCTCGGTTGTGAGCGAGGCAGCATGGCACGCGACTCAACTCTATTATTTGGACGTTGGCCAGCCATGGACCGCGAGCGGAGTTTACTACTTCGAAGTGTGGGACCTATTCCTCCAGCCCACGACCGTTGTCGACATAACCAATTTTATGGATGACAAGGTGGAAGCCATGAAGCTCTACGCGACGCAGGTCGAGGTTTTTCCCTACATACTGGACTACATTAGGGCACTTGGAAGGGTTAGGGGCCTGCCTCTTGGACTCTCTTACGGCGAGGCGTTTATGAGGTCCGCAGCTTTGACCGAGACCGTTTAGCGCCAGGCGGCAGCCCAGGGCCTATCGCTTTGCATAACCATCACATGATCATGGCCTTGGCCAGCCCTGGCGGGGTATCAACTGACACCCCGTTTCTCAGCCCAAGCTTGTACGCAGCAAACTGCAACGGTATGGAGTTTACGATGGGGGAAAGGTCTTTGGGAGCTGCGAGCCTTTGTGCCGATAAGAGCTTGATGACTTTTCCTCCGCGGAACCCCACGACCTGCTTTATCTTATCGTAAAGCTCTTCCGCTTCTAGCTCGGACGGCTTTATGGTGACCACGGGATAACCCCTGCTCGCGAGCGCAATGGGGCCGTGCAAAAGCTCTCCCAACTGTATCCCCTCCGCATGAACAAGGGCCGCCTCCTTGAGCTTTAGCGCGCCCTCCATGGCCAGAGGGAAGTTGATCCCGCTGCTTGTCACGTAAACCCCCGATGAGCCATAAAGGCTCTCGGCCATTTGGTCTCCTTCCGCCTCGAGTTCGGGCATTTTTTGCGATAACAACCTAGATAGGTTGGCCAAGGAATCCCCTATCTCCTTTATTTCGCTCGTGCTTATGACGCCGCCCTGGCGTCCAGCGTGCGCCGCGAGAAGCCTTAGAACAACGAGGGTTGCCACGAAGGTCTTGGTGGCTGGCACGGCAAGCTCTGGACCAGCGGTCATGGGAAGGTAAATGCTGGAGTTGGAGGTAAGCCTGGAACCAATGGTGTTGGTTATGCCTATTATCGCGCATCCCCTTTGCCGGGCCAGTCTAACGCTTCTTATGACGTCCGACGTCTCGCCGCTTTGGCTTATGGCAACTATAACCGATCCAACTTCAACGTTATTCAGCGCGTAGTAGGGAAACTCTGCCGCGCTGACCACCTTTACGTCAACCCCCGCCTCCGAGAAGTAGTAAGATGATATGAGCCCTGCGTGAAGGCTCGTCCCGTTTCCTACCACGTAAACGTTTTTGGCACCGTGCACTATCATGCCTGCCAGTTCAAGGTACTTATCCATGAGGGATGAGGCGGCGCTAAGCATGGCAGAGGGTATGTCGTGGATCTCCTTGAGCATGTAGTGCTCATATCCGCCTTTACTGGCGGGGCTCACGGTTTTTATGTCGTTAAACTCCAGCGCAATGGGATTTCCATGAGCGTCGAAGGCCTTGATGTCATTGGCCGATACAACTGCAGCGCAGCTTTCGGGCAGCACGGCGTACTTGTCTGAAAGCCCCACGAGGCTGCTTGCGTCGCTGGAAACGAAGTTACAGTTGCCAACACCTATAACTATGGGCTGTCCCAGGGAAGCAGCGTAGATCCTCTTCTCCCCGTGAACCACGAACGCAAACGCGTACATCCCCTTAACGCGGGACATTATATCGAGGACTCCCTTGAGGTGGTCTTGCTGGCTCTCAAGCATGTGAGGTAGCACCTCCGCGTCGGTAGTCGAGGTAAACCTGTGCCCTTCGCGCGCAAGGCCTTGCTTTATGATGTCATAGTCGTCGATTATCCCGTCCATCACCACGGCGATCTTACCAGTGCAATCCTGCAGAGGGTGTGCGTTGCTTATGGAAGGCCATCCCCTGCTGGCGTAGCGGGTGTGTCCCAAGGCAAGGTCTGAGCTAACGCCTTTCAGCGGAGGCATATCGGAGGAACTTATGTTTCCGACCACCTTCAGCGTAGTGAGCTGCTCAGGCAAGTCATACGCAATGCCGGCGCTATCGTAACCCCTGTACGTGAGCTTTCCAAGGCGCTCTTTGACGACGCAAACTTCAGTGGGATGCCCGCAAACGTAGCCGAATATTCCGCCCATGCGTTATCGACGGCGTATCCGTTTACGCCTTACCTTTTTGCAGAGAAGGCTTCCAGTGGGCACCATAATTGCCTCTTGGCGCGTTAGCGAACAAAAGCCAAGCTCAAACTTTTTCGAAATGCGTGAGGGAAAATACTGCCACGCAACTCTGAAGTCGCTCAAAAATTTGTTCATGAATTTCCTGAGACAGCAAATCGGTGAAGGATTCTCGCATTTTTCTAGTGCTCGTCATGAACTTGCGGAAACTGCCTAGACTTAATGGCCAGTATTCAACTTTGTAAGGAAGGCCATAGGTTTATAAATTGCATTCATGCATTTATTGTGTCTTTCACCGAGAAAATAATCGAGGAAATAAAACAGAATCCGGAGCTGGCAGAACAACTCGCAAAAATTCTGAACATTGAAACTCAAAGGCAAATACTTGAAGAGCAAAAAAGCATCAAGGAATATCTAGCGCTGATATCTGAAGAACAGAAAAAGTTCACCGAGGAGATGGTACAGCTCAAGGAGCAAGAAGTAAAGCTTGGAGAAGAACAGGTAAGGCTGAGAGAGGACTTCAACTCCATGAGGCAAGAGATGGTACCTTACCAAAACGGATCAAAGGCTAGATAGGATGTTCTCGGGCATGATCAAAGGCTTTGGCGACCTTTCCAAGTTTGCGGGAATATCGTTCGAGGAGCTTATGAGGCGGGTCATGACCGAATACCTCAGGAAGGGGGGCGTGCTTCCAAAAGGCAAGCGTCTTAAATCAGCCGTAATTGACTCGGAGCAGATTGACATGTACTGCGACTCTCCGCCAATAGTCGGCGAGGTGACCGCGTCGGCTACGTCTGATGACGATGCAAGGAAGCTATTGCGCAAAGCGGAACTAGTAAAGGAAAAGACGGGAAGCGAGCCCAGCAAATACCTTATAGTTCTCACGGCCACCAGAGAGGCCTACAAAAAACTGGTCCAGATATGCAAGGAAAACAACGTTGAGTTGGTGGTTGGAAGCATCGCAAAGAAAGAGCGCAGTCCTGCGTAATAGCCATGAGTATTCCGGCGCGGGGTCTGCGAACGTTGTTTTAGGCATAGGCACCTAGGGATCTCAATGACAAAAACCCGGAAATAAACCACATGGCAGGCACTCGTTTTACGGCCTAATTTTCTTGAGCTATAACAGTCGTGCCGAAACCGCGGACCGGCGCACAAAAAAGCTGGGCGGGGGCGAGTTTGAGTTCAACTGTTATGGCAACCCCCTTCGGAAAGGGAGCATGGTAGCTGGGTTAAAAAACATCCGAAGTCGTCAAGGCAATAGTTTAGCTGAAATGGCGCAATCGGCCGAATTTATGGATCGCCTCTTTTTTGCAAGCGCTCGGCGCACCTTGCGGGAACCCAATAAAACCGAGAAGAGATCGCTGGGACGAGATTTGGCGCAACAGGGCGCAGATGCCGCGGAAGCAAAACACCAAGCCGCCACAGGTGAAAGAGCTGGAGCTTACGCTCAGATCCATACCACGGCCTGTCCCAGGTATTCTCGCACTTGCTAGCCAAGAACGAACAGCAGCCCTAGGGATCAGATCAACAACGTGAGCGCTGAGGAAGCGCGTCAACAAACGAGATGTATGACCCACATCTTGCAGAGAGCGAGAAGACGGCCAATCGAACGGCTTACGAATAGAACACCTAAGCCTATTCTAATGATTTTAACGGCTTTTCGGCAAAACGGAATCTCCATTTCACGGATTTGTTTATGACGCGTGGTAATGCAAGAAGAGGCCATCTTTGAAGCTTTGGCGAGCATTTTACGATGATTAACGACGTATTGCCAAAGCTTTTTTGCAAAAGCAACAGAAGCATGCGTGACGTTGCTAACTTCAAAAGTTTACCTGTTCGCGATGGTTTTTCCCGTTGGCTACGCTCAGGCAAACGGCATCGTCAGGGAAAAAGTGCACTGCGCAAATGGCAAACGTTTACTTTGTATTACAAAGATTAACACCGATAAATGGGCTGTACGGATCGTAAACCAGCCTTATGGCAGCTTCGGCGCGTTCGCATTTTCTAGCGGAGAATGGAAAAAATGCTTATGAATAAACTTTAATCATGAGTATGTCCAGCACGAGCACGCTGGCATAACCCTGCGTTGAGTTGCAAGTGATCCAAAGTCTAGCTAACGGCGGGCTGAATGCTTAAGCAAAAACTTGGCCTTGGTTAAATCTCACTCCAAAGCCCGCCCTGACACTCGCGTTTTTTGGGTCTGGGAACCTAGGGTGCTACGGCTAAAAAATCCCCTTCTCGCCGCCGGTCGAATGCATATCCCTAACCTTGTTCTCGCCTGCTTGTGAAAAATAATGCATCAGTATGGGAGCATCATTAACGCAGATTTGGAAATGGCGCCAGAATTACGAAAAGCATTTATGATTTTTAGCGAGAATTGGAAAAGCTTTTAGGCCTCTTACTTAGCTTTTCATGCTAGCAAGCCTCGCTTCCACGGCCTGGGTGCTGGTCTCTTCGGCACTGGTTATGATAATGATTCCAGCGCTTGCGCTGTTCTACGCCGGCATGGTAAAGGAAGAAAGCCTCCAAGCCGTAACCGAGCAAACGGTCCTTGCGCTTGTGATAGTCTCCATTGAGTGGGTTCTGATAGGCTTTTCCCTTTCGTTCTCAACGGGATCGCCCTTCATAGGGGGCTTGTCTTGGTTTGGGCTGTCAGGAATAAACTACCAAGACGTTCTCCAAGGCTCCGGCATCCCCATGCTTGCGTATGCGGTGTTCATGGGGCTTTTTGCCGCCATTACTCCTGCTCTCATAACGGGCGTGTTTACCACAAGAGTGAAGACCACGACCCTAGCTCTTTTCATCCTCATGTGGTCGGTGCTGGTGTACGATCCTATAGCCCACTGGATATGGGGAGCTGGAGGTTGGCTCAAGTCCCTGGGCATGCTTGACTTTGCAGGAGGAGCGGTAGTCCACCTTAACGCCGGCATGGCGGCCCTTGCGTTTGCCGCCTACGTCAGGAAAAAGGGAAAGGCGCTTCACGTGACCGAGCCGGGTAACGGCACTTACCTTGTGCTGGGCTCTCTTCTGCTTCTTTTCGGCTGGTTTGGCTTTAACGCAGGAAGCGCCTTGAGCGCAGATGGCCTCGCCGCGCTTGCCTTTATCAACACGCTTCTCGGCGCTTCGTCCGCAGGTGTTGTATGGATGATGGTCGGCTGGCATAGGAGATCTCACGGTATCTCGGACGCCATGCAGGGCATGATAGCTGGCCTAGTCGCCATAACGCCAGCTGCCGGCTTCGTTACCCCTGTTTACGCAATGATCATAGGTTTTGTCGGAGGCATTGTAACGATTCTGGCCTCGGGATTCAGGGCAAAGAAAGAGCTCGCGGATCCCCTCGACGTTTGGGGAGTGCACGGCATGGGAGGGGCATGGGGAGCGCTTGCTACTGGGATCTTTGCGACAGTCGGAGCGAGAGGCCTCATAATAGGCAACCTGAACGCGGTACTGGTTCAGGGGCTAGGCGTGCTGGTTGTGGCGGCTTACTCCTTTGCGGTGACGTATGTCGTGATTGCCGTTCTAGATCGCTCGCTGGGCTTTGAATTGCCGCATCAAGAGCCAATTGGCGCGCTTGCAGCGCAAAGCAGGATGCCCGTGATAATGGAGGCAAATGTTGGCGAGCGCGCCACATCGCTTGTGCCTCATGCAAACAAATCCTCTACCAATATGAGGTTGCAAACCTCGACCAGATCGATGGGCACAGGCTTTCCAGTGCAGCGCCAGCTGACACGAAGCTCTAAGCCTGCTTGTATGATCCTGAAAGCAAGAATAATTTAAATCAAGAAACTGATGTGCATCTCCTGTTTTAGGCACACATTACCACGAATCCGCTGTGGCATTCACCCGCCCCAGAAGCCCTCGCCTTTTCACTCCTTAGACTTCAGGCGCTTTTTTGCGGATCTTTGTGCTGCTCTGGTCTTCGTGCGTAACGTGAACATCAACGCCAAGGAGCTTCTTGCGATTTATGGCGGCTACGATATCTGTTACGGCTTACGTCGATTCGTTGCTTTCTTAGGTGCCGATTCGAGATTGCGACTTGCTTATGTGGACGACTTACGTATAACCTCTCGAAAAACCGTCGCGGTTTAACGTTATCTGGCTTAAAAAGCGTGCAAAAGTCCCCCTCATGAAGAAGCAGTAGCTCAAAGCGCTTTTGCGCGGACCATATGCCAAGTCGCTGCCCAACCAGGAAGGCTGGCCGATGCCGCCCGAACTCATACCTGAAAAGATCAAGGCTTTAGCCTCCAGCGCACCGTGGATCCTGTAATCGTCTGAAGTCACTCCTGCTGTGGCAAGGGATCGAGAACGCTCTATTAGAGGTTCCGCGTGAAAGGGAGCATGCATTCCATCTTAAGCAGAACTCGGCAGGAGCTCTCTCAAGAAGCCCTAGGAAAATTTGAGGTCGATATCGGGGTTCAATCCCAAGAATTCGAAGCAGGTTTCAGGATACGCGATACGCCGTGAAGAACCCAATGCCGAGTTTCCGTTGAGTCTCATGTGCCTTGGCCCGAGGGAGAGTTGCGTAGCGTTCAAATCTTTTTATCTATTTCCCTAAGTTCTATTCAGCACTCCATGACTTTTCTTTCGTGTTTATCTTCGGCACGCCACGGGCCCTCCGGCTGTAGTGGGACTTTTCATGCCTCATAGCAATGCCGTTTCGAAGTCGTTGGCTATCCCATGGCTAATTCACCTCAAAAATGGCCTTCCTTCCTTTCGCCAAAAGATCTAATATCGGCAAAAATTCGACGCCATTTTCGCGCTTGCGAGATCCTTGATATATCACTACTTGCCTGCACCTGTACTTATTCCCTAGGTACTTCAGGCCGGTAAGCTCTGTCGAGCTCACGTCAGTTCCGGCCTTCACCTCAATTGCCGTGAGCGGATCCGTGATCAGGAAATCAACCTCTTTCCCTCCTTGGCGCCAGTAATGACTTGCCCCTATGGCCCCCAAGACAAGCGTTTCCATCAAAGGCCCGCTTTCCATGCTCCCATACGCCAAGGCGAGCGATGCGTTATATGGATATACTTTCTTCATTTTCCTAGACTCGGCCATGATGCTAGGCCTGAAGTTCTTTATCGTCTTTATCAGCCTTGAGAAGTTGAGGTAAAACATGTGGTTCTCCAAAGTCGTCTTGCTTATCCTGAGCTGACGAGACAAATCGTCAACGTTCACTATCATGCCCGGCCTTTTGTAAAACGCTGACACCAGGTCCTCGATCAACCTGAAGTTCGCGTTTTGGAAAGTATCGGGAATATCACCTCTTGTGGCCTTTGAGACCACCATCTCCCTGATGTAGGTCTTTGCGTCGTTTTCAGGCCAGTTAACGATCTCGGGAAAAGGTCTTAAAACGTAGTTACTCAACTCCGTTTCAAGCTCCTCCCAATATAACTCAATCCTGTCCACATGGACTCCCCTCTTAAGCTCGTAGAACTCCACCAAGTCAAGAGGTTCTATTTCAACCTTGAAGTACCTACCTGCTAGGTTATTCGTCACTCTCTCTTCCAAGTCGAGAGAGGCAGAGCCAGATACTACAAGCCTCAAATTTGGAAACGAGTCATAAAGAACCTTCAGCTGGCTGTCCCAGTCAGGTAGCTTCTGCAGCTCATCCAGGAAGACGTAGACCTTTTCTTTTTTCCATTCAATGCCGGTCATCCTTGCATATGCTTTCAGGATTTCGATCAAGCCAGAAGAACTTGCGTCGAATGTGAAGTAAACTACGTGCCTAGGCTCCGCGCCCTTCAATAGATCAGATATGAGCTGGTAAAGAATCGTGCTTTTTCCCACGCGGCGCAGACCAACCAGCATCAATACCTGCCTGTACGCGGCGAGAAGTCTTTTGGCTTCTGCAAACGCCTTTCTCCTGTAAGGCTTTGCCAGTTCCGGGTTTACCTGGCCAGTCGTCCACCAGGGATTAAGCATTGACAGGTTCTCTTCGAGAGACATTCGTACTCTTAAAGTACGAATTATTAAGATTTTCGTACTCTTCAAATACAAATGCTTGCCCTTTCCCAGCTCCTTTTCTTATTCTAAGGGCAGACAAGCAGCACAGCCACCACCCATTTAAGCCGCTACACGATTTCGTCGTGCTGGATTACCTAGAGTACAAAAGGTGGATCGCGGCCGCGAAACGCTCGCTGGACAGCGCAAGGTCGGATCCCGATAGCAGCTGGGCATGCTTCAAAGCAGAGCAAAGCGCTCAGCTCGCAATCAAGGCGCTGCTTCACCTTTTGGGAAAGCCGGCCTGGGGTCACGGACTGCTAAGGCTCGCGGAAGATACGGGAATTACCGGTTACGATTTGCAATGCCTTCAATATCTCTCAAGGCTCTACATTCCCACCAGATATCCCGACGCCCTCCCGGAAGGCGAGCCCTCCGAGTACTTCTCAGAAGAGGACAAGCGTGAAGCGATCGAATGTGCGAATGCAATAATAAGCTGGGTGGAGAAAGTTGAGCAAGGTCTTGCAGGAGAGGATAAAAGCCCGCGAAGAAGCGATCGAAGCCGTAAAGGCCTTTGCTCAAGGGCTCTCATCGAGATTAGGAAAGTGCTCCGTGATCGTTTACGGCAGCTACGCAAGGGGAGACTTCAACTTGTGGAGCGACGTTGACGTCCTCGTGATAAGCGACGCCTTCCAAGGCGTGAGGTTTTTTGGTCGCTATGACCTGTTTGATCAGTCAAGCAACCTTGAGATAAAACCATACACGCCAGCCGAGTTCGAAAAATTAAGGGAAAAACCAAGCTGGAAGCAAGCTCTTAGAGATGCGATTGTGGTTCGCGATGACCTTTGCCTGTTTGAGCGATACAGGCATAATCCCTGAGTGCAGTTATTGCCATGCCCATCGCCAACGTGGTGCTTTAGATCGCCTGAAATTCCTTAACGTAAGTCGTTGAATCAAAATGATCGTAATAAACGTTTCCGTCTCCTGTTTCTAGCTCTTCCCCTTTGGTTGTCCACGGAATCAGACCCTGGATACGCTTTCTTAGGAACAAAGTCAACTTGTATGTCCTAGTTCGCTATCATGCAAAAAGCGTCAAGCCCTCCGAAGCAAAAGCCATTCAAGACCTCATCACTTCTCCTTGAGCTGCTGAAAGAGGGGGTGCGCTGGAATCCAGCTTCCTTCAACGTGGGCCTGGGCTCATTCATGAGGGCTGGCACCGGAGGGCAAAATGAACCAGCCCCTTTGCCATTTGACGGGAATCCCAGTACCCTACACATCGCGACAAAAGACAAAGCGTGCACACCGCAGTCCCCCCTCAGGTTTGTCGCCGCGTACCCGCTTATGTTGCCGATCAAACAGGGCTCTGGAACGTAGCTGTAGTGAACGCTACGCGTGATCAACCTGTAAATCCCGGGCGCCTTCTCGCGCTGATCGTCTACGCCTCTTACCAGATCCTTCTTAGTGGCGCCTAAGCGGAGGAGTGAAGCAAACGTGCGGGGGCTTTTGGGCGAGGCATCTCCCATGATCGAGTTCGTTCGCCTCTCGCCTGGTTTCCTTTCGACTATGTCGTATTCGAACTCAACGCCAAACCCCTCGCCGTATCCCTCAAGGCATATCGTGCTCTGGGACGGTGAGAGGCTTCCACGCGTGGGTGTAGCGCCGATTATCCTCATGCTGTTTACCTGACCGTTTTCAGCAGGAACCAATAACCAAGCCCCGTACTTCCGCGCATTCTTCACCTTCAGCTTTATACCAGCAACGACCCTGTACCTCTTTTTCTCGCCTTTCAGGATGCGGATGACGGATTAGTCTGCGAGCTTGCGCGCAACGTCAGGCGATGACCTTCTTTTCAGCCCAAATTTTCGTTAAAATCAGGTTGTCGGCAAACCCAAAAAACCGCCTTTGTACTTCTATGGTAATCTCGTTGACGAGCTTCTTTTTTCTTCCAACTTAGATCCTCTTCCCTGAAATCTAGAACTTCCCCATCCAGCTTTGCAATGGCTTCCTGGAATAGGGATAGTCGTTAACCACGCGGCTAAGCCTCTCCATGTGGTATGACAGCCTTTTTAAGCTGTTCAGAAGCGCCCGAGACCAGAAGTTCCGCCATAATGGCCCTTGCCCGGCCAAAATCCCCAGAGCACATCGGCCGCTTTACCCCATCCGGCAGAGGATAGTTTGGCATTCGTCCCCAAAGCCATTCACCTCCACGCCTAGGCCTGGTTTGCCGCTGACGTAGTTGATCCCTTCCCTTGTGCTTAGTCCTACTCCAATTGCCTTGGTGTAATTGAGGTGCGAGTCAAGATCCATGTGGTCGACCGAAAGCCCAAGCGAGAAGTGCACTGCAGCAGCTATCCCAAAGGCGCTTTCCGACATGCACCCCACCATGATCTTCACGTCTTTCTCCTTTGCTAGCTCAGTTATGGGAATCGCCCCCACTTATCCCTCCACTCTTCATTAGCTTTATGTTTACCATGTCTGCCGCGCGCCTCTTTACTGCCTCGACCATACCTCTAAAGTTCTTCACGCTCTCGTCGAGCATTGTAGGAACAGGCGGCTGCAACCTGGGCCCGGCCGTCTTGTCAAGCGCCCAATACGGCAAAGGCTACTCAAGGATCTCTGCATCAGCAGAGAAGGCCTTGCTCAGGAACTTCTTGGCCTCTTCTAAGTTGTATCCTTGGTTGGCGTCAACCCTTGGCTGAACGCTTGGCGCAACTACCTCTCTTATGGCCTCACGCGCTGCGCATCTTCTTCAGGGTCCACGCCGCCTCGATCTTCAAAGCCCTGAGCCCCTTCTTGATGTTCTCGGCTGCCCTTCTCTCGACGCTCATTATGCCAATGGCGATGTCGGTTTCGCCTCCCAGCTTTGCCGAACCCAGCAGCTTGACAACTGGTAACCCTGCCTTTTCTCCCAGCAGGTCCCAAAGCGCTATGTCAACTGCCGTTTTTGCGCTCTTGTTCCTCGCCATGGCTTTGTCCATCTTCTGTTGAATCAACCTCACATCTTCCGAGTCAGTACCCACGAGCTCCGACATAAAGGCATCGAAAGCAGCCGCAGCGCTTCCCGCGCTATCTCGCAGCACATGAAAAACGAGGCTTCCCCGCAGCCTTCGAGGTCGCCCGCCTTTATCCTAACCTCAACGACGTCAGCGCGATCCTCCGACCCCAATGCAATTACAAACTTTTGCTTTAGCGGAATGCTTACTGCCTCATACTGCAGTTCGCTAATTTTCACAGGTAGCTAACTGAAGCGGGCTGCAAGCATAAGCCGTCGGCATCGAAAAAGCTCGGCATAAAGTCGTCAAGTCTGCAAGTACGCCTTGAAGCTTTACCCGCAAGTTCCTTGCCATGTCCCTGACCTTAGCGCGGAGGGAAGTCGCTGTTCCACGGTCCACCTTATGCCGCCCAGTAGGTGCCTCTGAAACCAGTCTTCCCTCCACGTTGCTGGAAAGTGGCCAAAAGCGGTGTAAAACACTTTTCCATCGCCGTATGGATGGCACCACGACAGCGCATAATCTCCATCATCCCTATTTCCCTTGCTCAGGTCCACAGACGAGTTGTCAAGCCTTATGAGCACGTGCGTGCGGTCACGACTCCAGTCCTTGAACGTGTAGACTTCCTCCGTCGTTTCGAACATGCGCGGCAAATGCGCAGTCGAAGCATGAGCGGGGTCTTCCACCAACACCCTCACCTTGCCAGTCCAAGGATGTCCATTAAAAGTGCCTCCAAGCATCTCGTGATACCGGGGAAAGGAGTAAAGCGTGTCGGCGGCGTTGTGAACCCCCACGAAGCCCCCTCCTTCACGCACGTAATCCACAAGCCACTCCTTCTGCTGCTCTGAAAGCGCTATCTCTCCGGTTGTTAAGAACAAAACGCACGAAGATCCCTTCATTTCCTTGTCCAGCTCAGAGCAGTTTTCCGTCGCGTACACGTCAAAGCCGTTTCTTTCCCCCATTCTGGTCAAAACCTCAACGGCCGTTGTCAAGTAGTCGTGCCTGTAACCGGCGGTGCAGGTTGTCACTAAAACCCTCATGAGAGAGAAGCGGGTAAACGTAAAAGGCTAAGCGTCAGGTCAGACGCTGCTGGCCTCGTCTATTCTCTTGAGATCGTCCTTCGAGAGGCTTAAGTCGACCGCTCCCAAGTTCTCCTCAAGTTGCTCAACGCTTGTAACGCCTATTATGGGTATGGTCGTGAACCCAAGCCTTTCCCTGGAGCTCATAAGCCACGCCAGCGATACTTGGGTCACGGTCGCGCCCTTCGAGCTGGCTATCTCCTTCAGCTCCTTGATCAGGTGAAGGTTCGCGTCGGTGAAGTACCTCCTCACGCTTTCAAACCTCTCGCCTCTAGTTCCCTCGGGCACCTTCCACTTCCCGGACTCGAAGTCCACGTACTTGCCCGTGAGCACGCCTTGGGCGATGGGCGAGTAAGCCAGCACGGCGATGCCGTACCTGTTCAGCATCCAGGTCTTCTCCGTTTCGAGTCCCCTGTCTATGGCATTGTAAAGGTCTTGGGTGCTTACGAAGCCCTCAAGGTCCTCTTCCCTCGCAAGCTCCATGAAATCGACTACGTCTGAAGCTGAGTGATTGCTTATGCCCGCGTAGTTGATGAGCCCCTCCGCTATGAGGTAGTTCAGCGTTCTGAGGATCTCTAGCTTCGGGGTCGAGGGGTCGGGCCAGTGAAGCTGGTAAAGATCAACATAGGACGTGCCGAGTCTCTTGAGCGACTCCCTTATTTGCCACCTCATGTGCTTCCGGGAGAGCCCCTCGCCGTTCTGCCACGGGGCCATTTGCCCTCTTACCTTTGTGGCTATTACCACAGACTCCCTGTCGACACTCGAGAGGAACTTTCCCAGCAACCTCTCGGCGTTCCCGACGTGGTTTAAATCCACAGGTGCCATGCCTCCGTGATACCTGTTGGAGGTGTCGTAGAAGTTTATGCCGAGGTCGTAAGCTTTCTTGGCTATCTTCAAGAAAAGCTCCTCGTTGATTTTCCGAACTCCAAACTCATCAACCTCAGGTAACGTAGGAAGATGCCACGTCCCAAGACAAAGCGCTGATACCTTAACTCCGCTAGAACCGAGGTTAACGTATTTCATAAGCTTATCAGGCGCTGGAACTTAAAGGATTGCTTTTTATTTGTTCAGCTTCGCCTGGATCTTGGTGGACAAAAACGCCTCGTTAGGCTTATATGCGAAATATTTTTTAAACGATAATGGTCAATCATGAAAAAGTATCAATGAAGAACCCCATTGTAGAAATTGACGGTGACGAAATGGCTCGCGTGATGTGGAAGCTCGTTAAGCGGGAGCTCATCGAGCCCTACGTCGAGCTCAAAACCGAGTACTACGACCTCGGGCTAAAGCACAGGGATGAGACGGGTGACTCGGTCACAGCTCAGGCAGCAGAGGCCATAAAGAGGCTCGGTGTTGGAGTAAAGTGCGCAACCATAACTCCCAACGCGGAAAGGGTCAAGGAGTACGGCCTAAAGAAGGAGTGGCCGAGCCCAAACGCTACCATAAGAAAGCTGCTCGGCGGCACCATTTTCAGGAAGCCAATCATCCTGAGCAACGTGCTGCCCGCGGTGAGGTCTTGGAAAAGGCCCATAGTAGTTGCAAGGCACGCCTTTGGCGACATATACGATGGTGAGGGCATATCCTTTGACAGGAGCGGCGAGGTAGAGCTCTCCTTCGCGTCGGGTTCCTCCGATGTAAGGGTTGTGAAGCCTGTAGAGGGGCCGGGAATAGCGGAGATGAAGGTGAACTCCCTGGGCTCCATCGAGGAGTTCGCGTCCGCCTGCTTCGAGTACGCGCTCAAGGAGAAAATGGAGCTCTGGTTTGCAGCCAAGGACACCATATCAAAGGTCTACGACGCTGCCTTCAAGAGGATCTTCAGCCGCCTTTACGAAGAGAAGTACGCGGAAAGGTTCAAGGAGGTCGGAATCGCTTACAGCTACTACCTGATAGATGACGCCCTGTCCAGGGCCGTGAGGTCCGAGGGAGGGTTTGTGTGGGCAACAAAGAACTACGACGGCGACGTCCTGTCTGACTTCGTTTCCTCGGGATTTGGGTCGCTGGCGCTCATGACATCCGAGCTCTACTCGCCAAGAGGATATGCCGAGTTCGAGGCCGCGCACGGCACAGTGCAGAGGCACTACTACGCCTACTTGAGAGGGGAGCCCGTTTCGACGAACCCCATAGCGACGATATTCGCGTGGACCGGAGCCCTCAGGGAAAGGGGAAAACGCGATGGGATAACTGAGCTGCGGGACTTTTCGGATTCTCTTGAGCGCGCGGTAAGGAAGACCGTGGAGGTTGACGGTGTGATGACGAAGGACGTCGCCTCCATCTCGGCCTCTAACAGAAAGGAGGTCGTTACGCTCGACGGGTTCATCGCAAAGGTAAAGGACAACCTGTCGACCATGCTCAAGGACGGCAGATCACCATGAGCACAGACTCGAAGCTTGCCTCGAGCGCCTTGACCTTCCTTGAAACGCAAGAGGGAACGGCAAAGGCCTACAGCCCTGCGCGTCTTCTGGGTGACGGGCTTTCTAGTTATCCCTATGCCATAAGGCTAATGATTGAGAACGTCCTCAGAAACGGCGCTGACCCGCAATCCCTTGACTACCTGCTTCACTGGAGGCAAAGCGTTGGAAAACCCATAAGCGTTTGGCCGTCTAGGGTGATCCTACAGGATGCCACGGGCGTCCCAGTGCTTGTGGACCTTGCCGCCCTCAGGGAATCGGTCAAGGAAAGGGGAGGAGATCCCCTTATCGTCAACCCCGTCATACCCGTGAACCTTGTGATCGACCACTCGGTGCGGGTGGACTACTTTGGCTCATGGGATGCAGCGCTCATGAATCATGCCCTTGAGATGAAGAGAAACGAGGAAAGGTACTCGTTTCTCAAGTGGGCACAGGGCGCGTTCAAGAACCTGACGGTTGTGCCCCCTGGAAATGGGATAATACATCAGGTCAACATGGAGCGCCTATCAGATGTGATAGAGGTGAGGGCCGTAGGCTCGCAGAGGATCGCTTTTCCGGAGCTTCTGCTGGGCACCGACTCTCACACCAGCATGGCCTCAGCCCTCGGTTACCTGGCATGGGGAGTAGGAGGACTTGAAGCAGAGGAGGCCATGCTTGGGCAGCCATACCCGACCGCAGTGCCCGAGGTGGTCGGCGTAAGGCTTGTGGGAGAGCTCAAGGGCTGGTCCAGCGCAACCGATTTGGCGCTGTTCGTAACGCAAGAGCTGAGAAAGGCAGGAGTGGTTGGAAGCGTTGTCGAGTTCTTAGGGCCCGCGGTTAGGCAGCTTTCGGTGGCAGACAGGGCCGCCCTTTCAAACATGGCTCCAGAGTACGGGGCCACCACAGCGCTATTTCCGATCGACGAACAGACCCTTTCCTATCTTAAGCTCACGGGCAAGGACGAAAGCCACGTCAAGCTTGCGGAGGAATACGCCAGGCAGACCGGCCTGTTCATGGATGCCTACGCGGAGCCCCAGTACTCCAGGGTTATCGAGCTAGACCTTTCGCGCGTTGAGCCATCTATATCGGGACCATCAAGGCCGGATCAGAGGATGCCCCTTGGCGCGGTTAAGTCTCGCTTCCCGGCATCCGGCAGCTCGGGCGAGCTCAAGGACGGCTTCGTGGCGCTGGCCGCCATTACGAGCTGCACAAACACGTCTAACCCTTGGCTTATTTTGTCGGCTGCCATGCTTGCAAGGGCAGCGGTGAAGAAGGGGCTGTCCGTCAAGCCTTGGGTTAAGACAAGCTTCGCTCCCGGCAGCCCCGCGGCGCTTCGCTACCTTGAGAAGGCGGGGCTAATCCCCTATTTAGAGGCCCTCAGGTTTCACGTAACGGGCCTTGGATGCACAGTTTGCATAGGAAACTCTGGCCCACTCCTGCCGCAAGCGGAAGAGGCCATACGCAAGGGAGTAAAAGGCGTGTCCGTTGTAAGCGGGAACCGCAACTTCCCCTACAGGATTCACCCCCTCATAAGTTCAAACTTCTTGGCCTCTCCTCCCCTCGTTGTCGCATATGCCCTGGCCGGAACCGTGAACGTCGACCTAACCTCTGAACCCATAGGCAGCGACCCCAACGGCAGGCCAGTTTACCTGAGGGAGCTCATGCCCAGTCGTGATGAAGTAAGCGCAGCGGTGAGCCGCTACTTAAGCACGGAAGACTACGCCCAGAGCTACGCCTCAATCGCACGCGGCAACCAAAGCTGGGACGCTCTGAAGGCGCCGAGCTCCGCGTTGTACGCATGGCAAACAGCGTCCACTTTCATAAGGCGTCCGCCTCTTTTCTCTGTCAATGGAAAGCCAAGCCTAGATGGAGCAAGAGCGCTGCTAGTGCTTGGCGACGACGTCAACACTGACATGATATCGCCAGCGGGCGAGATAACCCCCGATGGAACGGCAGGGCAGTACTTGATCGCGCAAGGAGTGAGGCCTGGCGAGCTTGGAACGTACCTTTCAAGGCGGGGGAACCACGAGGTGATGGTGCGCGGGACCTTTGCAAGTGCGGCCCTAGAAAACGCGCTAGCCAAAGGAAAAAAGGGTCCGTGGACCTCCCACCTTCCAGACGAAGAACTCATGGGCGTTTACGACGCAGCCATGAAGTACAAGGCCGAGGGAGTGCCCCTGATCGTCATAGCTGGCGAGAGGTACGGGAGCGGCAGCTCAAGGGATTGGGCCGCGAAGGGCCCAGCCCTGCTTGGCGTGAGGGCCGTCATGGCGCTCAGCTTCGAAAGAATACATCGCTCAAACCTCATCTCAGTTGGCGTACTACCGATCGAAATAAAGAGAGAGGACAGAAAGAAGCTCAGCGGCAAGGAGCTTTTCTCATTTAGCTTTCCTGCGGGCATAAAGCCCGGTTGCGATGTGACCGTGGATGCGCGTTCAGAAGAGGGCTCGGTGACGTTTACGGCGAGGGCCCGCCTGGACACTCCATCTGAGGTGGAAAGGTACGTGGCAGGGGGAGTTCTACCGCTCATCCTAAGGCGTTTTACAGAGACGCGGTAGTTTTGTTGAACGCCGTTTCAAATTTCGGCCAAAAGCTTTAAAAATGTCCAACATATACGCGCTATAATGGATAGTATTTACAAACCCAGCGGGGATGCCTGCAAGACTTTTCAATCTGATGATCGCCTTTCTCCAGGGCTCGAGCGGATTTACATCACGCCCACCAAGCTCACGTACATAGATGGGGAGATGGGAGAGCTCAGATACATGGGGTACAGGATACAGGACATAATCTCAGCAGGAGCAAGGGCGGAGGAAGTGCAGTACGCATTCCTCAACGGAAGCCTGCCAAACAGGGAGGAGCTGCGGCGCTTCGCGGAGCTCATCGAAAGCGGCTACGATCTCCCCGGCTACGTGGTTGATGCCATAACCTCGCTGCCGCGTTCATCTGACGCGGTGGCCATGCAGTCCGTGGCCGTGGCGTCCCTGGCAGCGCTCTCGGAGCTCACCTGGTCGCATGAAAAGAAAAGGGATCTTTTCGCGGTCATGCTGGGACAGATGTCGGCAATAACCGCTGTGAGCCTGAGGCACGCGATGGGCAAGAAGCCCAGATTGCCAAGCCCCGGCGCAACTTACGCTGAAAGCTTCTTAGCGGCGCTTTCAGGCGATAGGCCAAGCGAGATGAGAGCAAAGGCCATGAACGATTCCCTTATCCTTTACATGGACCACGAGGTGCCTGCTTCCACGACAGCAGGACTCGTCACAGCCTCAACGCTGGCAGATCCTTACTCCTCGGTTCTCAGCGCGCTTTCAGCCCTCAGGGGGCCGCTGCACGGAGGGGCAACCGAGGGCGTCATGTCTCAGCTCATGGAGATAGGCGACCCGAGTGCCGTCGAGAGGTGGTTCAGGGAAAACGTCCTTTCAGGGAAAAGGAAGCTCATGGGCTTTGGCCACCGCGTTTACAAGAGCTATGACCCAAGGGCGCTCGCTTTTAAGTCAATGGCTTTGGAGCTGGCATCAGGCCATGACACGGCGAAGCTGCTTTCCACGGCCCTAGCGCTCGAGGAGGTCGGCATCAAAAGCCTTGGGGAAAAGCGCCTCTACCCCAACGCGGACTTCTACTCTCCCATAGTTTACGCCTGCATAGGAATACCTTATTCAAGAGGATCGTACACCGCGATGTTTGCTTTGTCAAGGTTGGCAGGCTGGCTTGCCCATTTCGACGAGTACCTGTCCTTCGGAGGGAGGATAATGAGGCCCAGGGCGCTTTACGTGGGCCCTGACAAAAGGCCATTTCCTCCGCTCGACGAAAGACGAAGCGCCGCTCACCCGCGATCAGTAGTAGGCTGGTATCTCGCCGTAGAGCTGCTTCAGCTTCTGCGCGGCAAGCTTTGGCTGCCTGTCTCTCGTGAACACTCCCTTCCTGTTTAAAAGGGCCCACTTGACGTTCTGCGGTATCCTGAAGTCGGCGAAGTTCCAAACGTGGAGGCCGCAAACGCCGTCAGCGGACTTAAGCTGAGTCACGTACTCCTCTATGAAGAGCGCCTGGTACTCCTCGCTCCACATCACCGGAGGGTCACTGTGAATCCCGGCGATCCCTTCTGCGCCGAACTCGGTCACCAGCACAGGTTTGCCATATTTTCTGTGGAGCTCCTCTGCTACCTGCCTGGTTTTAATGGCCCCTTGGTGGGGGTCGCCTGGCATGCTGTACCAGCCGTTGTACGAGTTTATGCTTATGAAGTCGTCAGTGTCGTAGTCGACGTCTTCCAGCAGCCTATAGCTCACATGGGTAACCGGCCTTGTGGGATCAAGGGATCTCGCAAGCTTCTTCAGCTCGTCGAGAAAGGCCTTTGAGGCTTGAGTAACGCTTTCCGGCTCATTGGCAACGCTGTAGGCTATTACAGAGGGCCTGTTCTTGTGCTCAGCGATCATCTCTGCCAGCTGCGCTTTGGCATCTTTCAAGAAGCTTGGGTCTGAGAAAAACGCATCGGGATTTCTATGGGCGTATGAGGCCATGCCCGCCACCGGTGCCTCCAAAATCACCAGGAATCCCATCTGGTCAGCAAGGTCCAGGTGATCATTAGAATAGGGGTAGTGGGACGTCCTAAAGGAGTTGGCGTTGAGCTCTTTCATCAGGTAGAAGTCCCTGATAAGAACTGAACCGGGCATGTACTTCCCTGTAACGGGAAAATCCTCGTGCCTTCCAAACCCCTTCAGGAAGACCCTCTTTCCATTGAGGTAAATGCCATCTGCCTTGACTTCAACGCTTCTGAACCCAACCCTTTCGAGGACTGCATCGGAACCAGTTGACACGGTTAGGTCGTAAAGTGCCGGGTTTTCAGGTGACCAGGGCTCCGGCGACGCAAGCCTGTCATCCACGTTGCCCGATTTTCCCTCGTAAAGAACGCGATTGCCGCGCGACAAGCTAACGGTAACATCAGCGTTGCCAGAGACCTTTGTTGCTATTGAAAAGCGGCCGTCTTGCGATGAGGTAAAGGTAAGGTCGGTGATGTAGGGCTCTTTTGCGAACTCAAGCCTAACCGGTCTCTGTATCCCGCCATAATGGAAGAAGAGCGCGTTAGGCATCTCGTCCCAAACGGGGAGCGTGCGCGTAGGCGTGTTATCTATTTCGACCGCCAAAGCATTCCATCCCTGCTTCACGTCAACTTTGAAGCGGAACGAAGAGAACGAGCCCTTATGCTCTCCAGCAAATTTGCCGTTGATCCACGCCTTCGTTAGGTATCCGGCCCCCTCAAAAACTATCCACGCCACACCGTCTTCAGCGGGTAACGGAACGTAGAACTTTTTGAGGTACCAGGCCTTGCCAAAGTACAAATCCCAGACAGGGTTTTGCTCGTTCCACGATGAGTGAACGTAAATCGGAGATCCCTCAAATCCGTCATACCAGCCTTCTTTTTCGCCCACTTGATCCGGGTCGGCCTTGAATGAGTAGTAGCCACTTAGGTCAATCCAGTCTCTTAAAGGCTTCATGATACCTATATTGGGATCGGGTTTAAACTTAATGACAGATGTCACATGGCCACTGTTAAAACTCTATCTGAAAACGACTATCTAATTGGCATATTATCGTAGCTATTTGCCATAAATCATGAATCCGGTAAAATCGTAAATAGCTCTTAGTGAGAATGAAAAACAAAAACATTTAATTTTGCCTTTGCTGCGGTCCCTTCTTTCCTCCCCGCCTCGTAAGCGCTAGAACAGCCGCCACAACTATGATAACGGTGACTACGGCGACTACGGCGTAGAGCGTGGTGTTGCTCGAGTT
>JABEBW010003884.1_pt1 | contig 30131 bp, 30 predicted proteins | sample 7245961 | NCBI WGS metagenome assembly JABEBW01 (sample SAMN14506364, study PRJNA622280) | hot springs metagenome | biome: hot spring [ENVO:00000051]|acidic hot spring [ENVO:00002120]; feature: spring [ENVO:00000027]|sediment [ENVO:00002007]; material: sediment environment [ENVO:01001048]...
CTGTTGATGAACCCACCAATGGGGCATACTTTTCATACAATTGCCTTGGATACCATGAAAACTTCTTATAGTGGATGTAGGCCTGCCTGCGCTCAAAGTCCAGCTCGTTCCACAGCCTGGTACAGTTGTCAGCTAACTCCAGCAGTGCCTTATTGCCTTCAACTGTGAATGTGTTTGTTCTTTCCATTTTTGTTTAATTTTACATATTCTTTCATTGTATTTAAACCTATCAGCAATTCATCCCACGGTTAAAACCGTGGGCTTTCTTGCTGAGTTTATGTAAGGCAAAAAATATGTGCAAATTATTTCGGGTATAGAATGATCTAGGGTACTTGAATCCTGCTCCCTCCTTTACCTCACTCATTACTTTAAGCTCATCACCAATTCTTTAGGAATTTTAAATCAGAAATCATCTGTATCCTCCTTGCAAGAGATTCATTGTGCTCCTTTCAAAATTTATATCTGCCATATGATAATAGCAGCAGTTAATCCATATATGGAAATTTTAAGTAAAAGACAAAGCTATTAAACATAATAATATCCAAAGGATTTTAAATGGGAGAGGTGTTATAATAGGGGATCAAAAAATGGAATTAGTTAAACCTGAATATGATGGAAACAGCAATGCTAACATATATGGAAGCGCCATAAAATTCTTTGGTGGCAACACAGACAGGGTGTCATTAAAATATAGCCTAGAGAAGCACGATAAATTAGTGCTGATTATTCTAGATGCATTTGGTTTAAGTGTATTTGATAAAATAAAAAATCCCCTTGAAGACGCTGAAGTAAAGAGGATTACCAGTATATTTCCATCAACGACAGCTGCAGCCATGCTTAGCTTTTATACCGGTCTTACGCCTTCAGAACATGGCGTAATGGGCTTTACTACTTACATGAAGGAGTTTGGCAGTATAATTAACATGTTAAATTTATCTCATCCTGCCCAAGAAGAACCAATACAGATGCTGGCACAGAATTTTCCAAAATATATATCTGAAAAGGCGGTTCCCTTGGGCGTTGAGCTTTCAAAGCTAGGGGTCTCATGCAACGCCATACTTCCATATTCGATATTTGACTCAGCTACAACAGCATTTCATACTAAAGGCATGAATAAGATAAAATATTATTATCCTTGGGACGCGTTAATGCACATGAGAAATCTCCTTTCCAATGAGGGCAGGGCGTTCATTTCTGTATATATACCTGTCGTGGATACGCTTTCTCACCATTACGGTCCACAAAGTTCCTCAGTTTTAAGTTCAGCAGAAGATTTAATGATGATGATCTCAAAATCATTAATGGGTCTCAAAAACTTTACAGCATTAATCACTGCAGATCATGGACAAGTTCCAAATGAAAAAACTAATGTTGTTGATCAGCAGCTCATGGATATTCTGGAAATGCCGCCGTTTGGTGACTCCAGGGCTGTATTTCTTAACACAAAGAATGAAGATCTTGCTATAAGATACTTTGAGAAAAATCTCAAGGGATTTATATTGTTAAGAAAATCTGAAGTAATAAAAAAAGGGTACCTTGGACCAAAACTTGATCAAAGATTTGCAGATAGAGTTGGAGATATACTAGCTGTTCCAGAGGTAAATGAATCACTTATATATTCATACAGAGGAGAGGGCGACGCAGATTATATTGCATTTAAGGGGCATCATGGCGGATTGATGCAGGAAGAGCAGGGAATTCCTTTAATTATGGTTCAAAGGTAGCAATCAGCATTACTGGCGATTTGAGCACAAAGCAAATGAACCAGTTAGTGAACAAACATAAGTTTATGTAATAATAGATAATTGTGTTTTGAGTTAATTAACACACCCTAATAATACGTAATAATACGTTATATTATAAATTTTGGATTTTGGGGGGAGCAGTAAAGCTCCAGTTCCAGAATACATGGACTCCACCAAATAAACAAAGTATACCATACAATGAACATATTAGCTTCCACACAAAGGATCAGCTGCGAGTGTTCTAACCTGGCCTTGTAACAGGAAGCCCTTGGACGTAAGGGGGATGTTACTGCTAAAAACTACACAAATTCTAGAATAACATTTTTCCTGCCAACAAATTTTTCTATATCATTTATTGCCAATCGCCCTATGGGATTAGCTTTACTGGGGTATTGGCTTTCGGTTTTAAAGATAATTAACCAAGAGCCTCTGGGGTCAAATGCAAGTTCCCCTGCCATAAAGTGATCCTTTGCCTTTTCATATCCACTTATAATTCCTGCATTCATCAAAAAGCCATATGATGTATTAACTATCAATGCGTTAAATGTTCTCTTTCTTAAAAGTGCATTTATCGTGTATGGGCAAACTGCGCTATCCAAAATCGCTTCTATCTTTTGATCATTTATTTTAATAAACAGTTTGGCCATTACATTTCACCAAAATATAATGTTGCTGTTTCTTTTACAATCCATGCCTTAAGCTTCCATGAATTTCTTGACTCTATAAGCTCAAATGCCTCAGTTAAACTCGAATACCCGCTTATCCCCAGCCTGCCCATCAACGCATTTGGTAATGAACTTACTAATGTTAAACGCGCTTGTTTTTTCAACTTATCCAATATTTGCGATGCAAGGCTATTTGAAGATAGGCCCAAAGTTAACCTCCTTAATCCCTCATCGCCAAGTCCATTTTGGCATTCTGAAGCCAGTATTATATCTCCATCATTATCTAAAAATGGCAATAAATTATAAGCGGCAATCAGGGACTCATAAAGGGTGTCATCATATGGGCGTCCTCCAGCTGAGGCCACAATAAATTTATGCTTTCTTTGCTTTATTGACATTTTTAGAAATGCTTCCTGGATGCGTTTAAAAACATCCACAGCTGGCCCTATGAGAATTCTTTCGGATGTTCCGCCAAAATAACACATAGCATATGGTTTTGCTTCCTCCAATACTCTAGTGGCAAAATTTACTGATGGACCAGTTACAAATGTCCCCTCTTTTTCATTTCTGTTTAAAATTTCCCTTTCTAAGCCCAACAGAGAAACCAAAACTGAATGGGGACCAGTAAAACCATACAGCGGATCAAGCCTTACTGCGCAGGTTACCAGGGTCTTTTCTATATTTTCTGGAATTTTTACAAGTACCCCGTCTATTATGCTTTCACTGTATTTTTTAAAATTGAATTGTTTTAAGGAATTGAATTTTTTTTCCAACAGCTCAAGGCTTGTTCTTTTTCCATCAGTTATGTAATAAAGCGCATCATGAATGTCGGCATCATATCCGTTTATTGTAAGTGGCTCTATAACGCCATCATAATTTTCATGCTTTAATCTTAATGAAATTTCAACTTCTCCATATGGAATCCAGACTTCAGGCATATCACGACACCCATAGTTTAACAGTGATACAAGTTGGTTATTAAGTTTCAGTGATTTATTAAAAGAATAAAATAATATTATCTATTAAAAAAGGTTTAAAGACCACATATTTTATGGATACATATGCCAGAAATACCGGCCTCTGCAATATATAGAATATTTAAAAAAGCTGGTGCTGAAAGAGTAAGCGAAGATGCAATCAATGAAATGGATAGGTTCTTAGAAGAATTTGGGATAAAAGTGGCCAACCAATCGGTCCTTCTTGCAACCCATGCGGGGAGAAAAACAGTAAAATCTGAAGATATAAAATTATCAATAAAAAATATTCTTGAAACAAAAAAAGAATAAATTATTATTTGTTTATTTTTGTTCCTTTTTTACTTCCTTCTTCTTCTTTGCCATTATATTTTAGGCACCTCAAGTATTTATTATTAAAACACTAATATTTTAACTTTTTGAAGGCTAATGCTGCAGTTTTAATGCGCATACAGGATTTTTTGGAATTTTACTTGGTTTAATTGAACTGCTGAATTCAAGCACCAAGGCGGGCTTGACTATTTCAGATAAACCCAGTCAGTTTGTCTTTTGCCAAGGTCAACTACGCCGTAACATTTATTCTCTACAAATGGTGGAACGGCTACTGACCATATGCCCTTATACATAATGTCATGTGGTTCTCTTGTGCTACTTATCAAAAATATGTCTGGTATATCTTCAATTATTAGCCTATCTTTGCTTGATGCAAGCAGTGGGACAACACCTGGAGTTGGCGCCAGATGCCTAGTTTTTAACATTTTTTTTATTGCATATTCTTCATCAAATCCAGAATAGCATTTAAGCCCCTGCCCGCTGTACATTAAAACCAATTGGTCATTTAACTTTATTTCAGAAGGGTTTCCCAATAATCTAAAGTTAGATATGTTGTTAAAGTCCTTAATCAATTTAAAACTTAATGGCTTTTGAGGCAATCCTCTATTTGTTTCGTCGTTTTCTCCGGGTATTACTATTTTAAACTGGCTTTTTGGCAATTGCTCTAAATGTTTAGCCAGTTGCTTATACCCATAAGCTGGCAATAGCCCCTTTTTAAGTAACCGGTGCTCATTTATTACGTTTCCCAAAATTATAATCCCGTCAGCGTTTTCCTTTGATAACCTTTTGAACAGCTCCTCATTATCTTCATCGCCCTCATTTATTCCACTTAATACAATGATTTTTCCTCCTATTTTTTTATTAAGGCCTTTAATTTCTGGGACCTCTACATCAGACATCTCATCTATAATTGGTTCGTTGTCAAACTTGATTCTAAAAGCTGCTGCAGAACCGATGATTGCTTCATTTAAAATCTTATTTTCAGAAACCTTTAGTGAAGCTATAGTCCTTCCGTCATCAAGCAACAATTGCCTTTCCCTCTTTTTTAATATAAGAGCAAATACCCACCTGTAACCTTTAAACTGTTTAATTACAAATTGAAGAGACACAAAATTGATCTTTTCAGGCCTAAGTGCCCATATGGATCTTAGCCTGTTAAGCCTGTCTGCAAGCATCAATGACATTTCTTCTGGCGGAAGCTGTAAAGCGCTATCAGAAAAGGATCTACCACCAGTTATTAAAATCGCTTCTCTTTTATTTTCCAAACTAGCTTTATCGCCAATGATATCGCTGAGGTTTAAAAAGGCGCTTTCGCCCTTTTGTTTGTGCATAATTATATACAATACTTTTGACGCATAACTGGGGTTTTTTTCTAAAAACTTTATAACTTCAGGCTTTACCTGCATCCCATGGTTAAGCGCTTCATTAACTATTTCTCGTATATCGACTGCAGACACGATAATTGGCTTTAAAATGCTTAAATATTAACTTACTGGAGCCTATTGCATGGTAAGATTAGCGTTATATATGCAGGATAAACATTCAATTAGAGATGAAATTGAATATGCAAAATACGCAGAACAAAATGGTTTTGAGGCTGTATGGTTTGCTGAATCAAGGCTTGCAAGGGACGCCATTGTGCCAATGGCTGCAGTTGCTTCAAACACTTCGAAAATTACGGTCGCTAGTGGTGTAGTTAACAACTGGACAAGAAATGTGGGATTAATGGCTGCAACATTTAACACGCTATATGAACTTGCGCCTGACAGGGTAATACTCGGCATTGGTGCCTGGTGGGAGCCTCTGGCTTCAAAAGTTGGGATAAAGAGGGAAAAGCCACTGTTGGCAATGAAAGAATATGTTACCGTTCTTAAGCGCCTATTCAAATTAGAGGAAGTTACATTTCATGGAAAATTTGTAAATGTTACAGATATCCAGGTAGATGTTATATATGGCGAAAGGAAACCAAGAAATATTCCAGTATATATTGGAGCTACTGGCTTTGAGATGCTCGAACTCGCTGGTGAAATAGCAGATGGTGTAGTAATGAATTATCTCGTTTCACCAGAATATAATAAAAAAGCCCTGGAAAGCATCAAAAAAGGCGCTTCCAAGGCAGGCAGAAAATTAGAAGAAATCGATAGGCCCCAACTTGTAGTTGTTTCTATGGATTATGATGAAGATAAGGCCATAGATAGAGCTAAAACTCTGGTTTCCATGTATCTGGGCCAGCAGCCGCACATAATGAAAGCAAGCGGAGTATCAGAATCATTAATTAGCGAAGTAAATGAAGCGCTGGGCGGATGGCCAGCTAAACCTGGCGGGCTGGAAAAAGCTAAGAAAATTGTTCCAGATGAAGTTGTAAAAATGTTAACAGTAACCGGAACGCCGGACCAGTGCAGAAAGAAGGTGAGGGAATACATTGATAGCGGAGCAACCTCACCTATTATGTATCCATTGGGAGACGATGTAAAACTCATGATTAGGGAAATGGCTAAAGGCTATTGATGTTAAAATATTAAATTAACTGCAAAATTGAAAAAATCTGCTTTTTTGTATATTCTTGGTTTTATTGTTATTGTCCTTGGCATAGCTCTGATTTCAATTGGATTCAATAACAACTATGCAGTATCAGTTATTGTATTTCCAATACCATTTGTTTTTACGTTCGGAAAACCTGAGACCTTGGTCTCAGCTTTGGCTTTAATCATGGCATCAATCATGATCGTTCTTTTCCTTATCTATATTATATTATTAATTATCTTTTACCAAAGGCGCCAAAGATGAAGGCGCAAATTTCATTGCGTTTTATAAAATTCTTTGACGTGATTCAACCAATTATTATTAATTAATTACCACTTTAATATATTAGTTACAAACGCCGGATACGTTTTATCTACGCCCTCAATGCTATCTATTTTTGATATGTCATCCCGAATTTTGCTTGACTCGTCTACAATATGAGCAATGGCAGAATGATCCCCAGAAGTTGAAACTAGCTTTTTAACAAAATCAAATCCCTTTACTGTATCGAGAACCTTCAGGTACAACTCTGGCCGTATGTCTATGCCAAGATAAACTTCATCAATTCCTATTTCACGCCAATTAACCTTTAGGCTGCTTCCCATAATTATCTGATCTTTCTTTAATTTTATTATCCTGTTTCTGATGGTCCCCTTGCTTACTCCCATAGTTTTTGCTATTTGATCCACTGACGTATTTGGATCATCATACATTGAGTAAATTATTTTTATGTCTAGTTTATCAACCACGCGTTTATTATCCAAATGGCGAATTAAAAAGCTTTTATTAAATATTTGCCTAAAATTGTATTGTTTTTCAAATTAAATAGTTTTATTTACTTAAAAAAATAGAAAATAGCACAATATTTTTATACTATATTATATCAATCTTAAATGAGATGATAGAAGCATGATAGAAATAGGAAAAGAAGCTCCAAATTTTACTGCAAAAGCCTTTTTCCCGTTGGAGAACGCCATAAAAAAGATTTCTCTTAGTGACTATAGGGGAAAGTGGGCAATCCTTACCTTTCACCCAGGCGATTTCACATTTGTCTGTGCTACGGATCTGGAAGCTTTTCAAGCATCATATGACAAATTTAAGTCGCTGAACGCTGAAATTTTTGGCATCAGTGAGGATTCTATATATTCTCATAAAGTGTGGTGGGAAACAAGCCCCAGGGTTAAAAAGGTGACTTTCCCGCTTGTTGAAGACATTGCTAAACAAATTGCTACCTCATACGGATTTCTCAATACAGATAATGGGATGACAAAGAGGGGCACCGTTATAATAGATCCAGATGGAAGGGTTCAGTACATTTCGGTATTTAATGACAGGCTAGGGAAAGACGTAAAGCATATTTTCAATGCATTTAAAGGACTCAAGTACATCTATGAGCATCCAGCAAAGGCTGATGAGTTTGACATTCTACCAGCAAACTGGGAAGATGGGCAGCCCGCAATAAAAATAAAGGTTCCAAACGACATAGGAAAGCTGTAGAAACAAAGTTTAAATCCACTTTTTTTTATTTCTTTTTAATGAATGATTTAGAACCAGTCGAAGATATAATTCTGGATAAAAATCAAAGCCCTTCAGATATATTAAAGGCAATGTTGAGTTCTGGTGGTTTTTCTGGAAGGGAGATGGCTGAAGCTGCAGATATGTTAAAGTCCATAATACACACTTCTGGAGGAAGGATACTGACGTTTCCGGCCGACATAATTGCCACGGGCGCCAGAGGAATAATTGTTCAAATGATTAGGGAAAAGGCCTTTGATCTTATTATAACCACCTGCGGGGCTCTGGACCATGACATAGCAAGAACCTACGGAAAGTACTATAAAGGAACGTATTTTGAAGACGATGCAAAATTACTTGAATTGGGTTATCATAGGCTGGGCAATGTGCTGGTTCCTGTAAAAAATTATGGAGAATTAATTGAAGCCAAAATGCAGGAGTTTCTGGAGAAAAAATACGGGTTATCTGAGGTTAAAATACCCACTTATAAGTTAGTTTGGGATATTGGTGAATATATAAATAATGAAAGCTCTCTAATATACTGGGCGTATAAAAACCAGATTCCAGTTATTGTGCCTGGCATAACGGATGGCGCAGTAGGGTATCAGCTGTGGCTTTACAGGCAATCCCACAGAAAATTCGTGATAGACATACTTGAAGATGAAACCCTTATATCTGATTTTGTGTTTACAAAAAAAAGTTTAGGCGCACTGATAATTGGTGGAGGAATTTCAAAGCATCACGCAATATGGTGGTCGCAATTTGTGGATGGGCTTGACACAGCGGTTTATCTTACATCTGCATATGAATACGATGGTAGCTTAAGCGGTGCCCTTACTAGAGAAGCCATTTCCTGGGGAAAAATAAAGCCCAGGGGCAACCATATAACAGTTCATGTCGATGCAACTATAGCGCTTCCCTTCATAGCCCATGCCGCGCTGTTTGGATAAAGAATAAATTAAATTAATGCCTAAATCTAAAGGGAATTTAATGAATTGCAGAACTAACAGAAAGATCGTTTTATGCATGGCACTTACATTAAAGAGCATAGGAATTGACTATATTTATAGATTGGAAAATGAAGATAGGCAGCTGATTTCTATAAAGGCGCTCTCTTCCAAGTTTAATGTGGATCTGTTCTATGACGTATCCGTATTAGCCGCAATGGTAGCATACAGGCTAAGGGGAACAGGGGAATCCTACTGGTCAGATTTTGCTGAAATGTCCAAAGCAAAAATGGATTCCCCCTATGATATAGTTGAAGATTTTTTAATAGCACATAAGGAATTGGCGATTAAGGGAAAAATTTCAAGGCTCGAAAAGCTGAGAAAGTCTGACTTTACTATTATGAAAAATTTTGATCTGTACAAAAATGATCCTAAAAAACTGTATGATACGCTGAGTTACGCTGTAAAAGGCAGCGGGAAAAAAACTTTGAGCTTTGCGGTAAAAATTTTTTATTATTCAGTTCTTGCAAGGGAAAATAAACGCATAGCACTTCCAAGCAACATCCCAATTCCAGTAGATAGAAGGATCATTAAAGTTAGTAAAGCCATAGGAATGATAAATGCGGATTGCGCTGAAAGTAAAAAGATCAGTGAAGCCTGGGGCGCAGTTTCCCGTTTATCGAATATACCACCGCTCAATATAGATTCATATATATGGCTTAAGCTGTATAAGGTCTTATATCAAAATAGCAATGATTAAATCTTAAGTGATAATTAGAAATGACATGAAGGTAGCTGTAAACGGCTATGGAACAATTGGAAAGAGGGTTGCTGAAGCGATCAGGCTTCAGGGTGATATGGAGCTCGTTGGAGTTTCAAAGGCAAACCCAGATTACGAAGCGATTTTAATTAACAAGCTTGGAATTGGGCTTTATGTTCCTGAGGAATCATTGAAAAAGTTTGAAGATAAGGGGGTAAAGGTAAAGGGAACTGTTGAAGAAATGATGAGGAAAAGCGATGCTGTTGTAGATGCAACAGCCGAGGGAACTGCGCAAAAGTACAAAGCTCTTTACCAATCAATGAATAAGCCTGCTGTATTTCAGGGGGGTGAAGATGCGGATATAGCTGATGCATCTTTCTCAGCGCTTTGCAACTATGATGAGGCCATTGGGAAGAAGTACGTCAGGGTAGTTTCCTGCAACACAACTGGCATTCTGAGGATGGTTTGTTCAATGAAGGGATTTGGAATATCTTCGGTTAATGTTGACATAATAAGGAGGGCTGCTGACCCAAGGGAAGTTAAGAAAGGGCCAATAAATTCAATTACACTTGATCCAGTTAAAGTTCCAAGCCACCATGCAGATGACGTTAAAAGCGTCATTCATGATCTTAATATATTTACAAGGGCTGTAGTTGTCCCAACCACTCTGATGCACATTCACCAGATGACCCTGAGGATAAAGGGGAAGGCTGAAAGGAAGGACATAATTGGTTCAATTCTAAATACCCCTAGGATCCTGCTCCTAAGCCCAGCTTCTGGCGTTAAATCAACAGCTGAAATAATTGAGATAGCTAGGGACATAGGGAGAAAAAGGTCAGATCTACCAGAGGTCATTGCTTTTGAGGATTCAATTTTCCTTGATGAAGAAAGCGTTATGATAACTTACGCTGTTCATCAGGAATCCATTGTTGTTCCTGAAAACATCGATGCAATAAGGGCAACACAGGGCAAGGTTTCTAAGATGGATTCAATAAACATGACTGACCGCTCCTTGGGAATAAAAATGGGGTACCTGATTTGAGTGAATCAGAATACCAGACTCTTGTGAACTCAGTTACTGATTATGATCTTCCAAGTGACAATGAATGGCTAGTTGAGAGAATTAGATTTTCTAAAAGGGTTATAACAATGGGAACTGGAAGGTCAGGAGATGTTGCTGAAATATTGATGCGGTTTCTAAGGAATCTAGGCATTGACTATTCTTATGGGCCAAATGATCTGCCATATGTTCTGGGCCCATGCGACCTGTTTATCGCATTTTCTGGCAGCGGATCCACCTATTATACGCTTGAAGTTGCCAGAGCTGCGAAACAGGGTGGCGGATTCTTAACTTCAATAACTAGCAATGCAGGCAGCCCCCTTTCTGCTCTTTCTGATAAAATAATTTTAATACCCGGCGCGTCATCAAAAGAATCTGATCATTTCGCCAACCAAATAACCGGAGTTTCAAAGGTGCCATTAACCCCAATGGGCACTTTATTTGAACTTAGATCTCTGCTTTTTTCACTATCCCTCATATCTCAATTGAGAGGGCTTGACTTTGTTGAAGCGCATAAAGCTTTAGCTAGAGGAATATCTGAATTTAACCCCAAGCCCGAGTACTACGAAGATTTATACAACTTAATTCCCAAAATTACAAATGATTATAATTATAAAAAAACAGTGATAATTGGGGAAGGACTTAGCGGAATTGTTGGAAAATTTTTTGCCACCAGATTAAGGCATTGCTCCAAGCCAGGTAAAGAAAGATATGTGAGCTATTGGCTGGATAAGGGAAGCGTAAGCGTTGGAAGCGACGACCTTGTATTTGTAATATCAGGCTCCGGCGGTGGCGTTTCTCCAAGTCTGGCAAAAAAGGGCAGGGATAAAGGAGCAAAGGTTGTAGCGCTAACTTCATTTAAAGATTCAGAGCTTGCAAAAAATTCCGATTATGTAGTGGAAATTCCGGGCAGAATAAAGATGAATTTAAGGGGACTGAGATCAAGCTATTATCCACAGGATCCAATGTATTCAATTTTTGAGCTTAGATCGCTGTTTTTCCTTGAAACTCTGATATATTATTTGGCCAGCAGGGATGGCATAACAGAAAGCGATATGAGATCCATGCATTCAGATTTTACTTAAAGGTCATAACATGAAAGGTTTATAATTTCTCAGAAAAGAAAGCCTGTTTTCATATAATTCTCTTATATCATCTACATCATATATAAGCATGGCAAGCCTCTCTAGTCCCATGCCCCATGCCATTACTGGCTGATCTATGCCCAGCGGCTTTGTTACTTCAGGCCTAAAAATTCCCATGCCGCAAAGCTCTATCCAATCGTTTAACTTTTCAGAATATATCATTGACTGCATTGATGGTTCAGTATATGGAAAGAATGTTGGCCAGAACTTTATCCTATTAAATCCTAGCTTATTATAGAAAGCAGTAAGGAAGCCCATTAGCCTTGATATGCTTGCCTCTTCCCCAGCAACTATTGCATCCAGCTGATGCAGTTCTACAAGATGCTTAAAGTCTGGTTTTTCATTCCTAAATACTCTACCTACTGTAAAAATCCTGCCTTTTTTTAATTTATATAGATGTTCCGCTGTAATAGTTGTTGTATGCGTCCTTAGAACTGCTTTCCATGCTAGATCCGCACTCCAGCGATATCCCCATCCAGTCGATCCTGTAACCCATCCATTTTGATGGGTTTCCCTAACTCTGTCAACCAGTTGCTTGTCCTTTTCCTCGAGCCTCAATCCTTCAACATAGAACGTATCATGCATGTCCCTTGCTGGGTGATCCTGCGGAGTAAATAATACGTCAAAATTCCAGAACGAAGATCTGATAAATTCACCATCAGCTTCTTCAAACCCCAGAGAAACCATAATTTCCTTTATGTGCTCTATTAGCTCAGAAAGCGGGTGAACTCTTGGAACAAAGGCCATGGGCGCTGGTCCCGAAATATCAAGCTGGGTAAACACTGTGTCCTTCCATTTGCCAGAAGATATCATTTCAGCTGTTAAAGTCGTGGCTTCATCTATATTGAGGTCAGGCAGATTGCTTACAGCGCCGTTTAACAATGATATGTTTGTTTCTATAGATTCCTTATATTCAATATAGCCAGGACGTTTGGAGAGCTGCTCCAGTTCCTTTAATTCCTCATCATTTAACTGGCTTTCTGTTATTGTGTGGCTTGAAATCTTTGCAAGCAGGTGTTTTTCAATGTTCACTTTTTGATTAATTTTGGGCAATGCCATTCCGTTTTCTATTTTTATCCAGCCGTTTTTTACGGCTCTTCCGATGGCAGCTTTAAGTTCGTTTTCTTCCATGTTCTTGCCTAAATCTTTTATTCTCATTCCGTTATTTTCAATTACAAGATTAGCCAGCCTCTCCTCCGGAAGCCCGTTGATCAGAGCCTTCCTCCCTTCTGGGCCCAGCATGAGCAATTTTTTCTTCCTTTCTTCAACCTTAATTAACCCCTTTGCCTTTAACCATTCAACAGCTCGGCGGGCCTGATCAAGGCTAATGCCAGCTGCTGAAGCTATGCTATCAATGCTTCCTCCGCCACTTTCAATGATTGCCTTGATAAGCTTTTTTTCCAGAGGATGCAGGTTTACCATATCACTTCACTATAAAGGCCTGCTCTTAACTAATTCGTTGCCCTTTTTAATCATATCCTCTGCCATATCCATCATTTCAGCCCTTTTTGCCTGATGATTCTCAAGATTTGAACTAACTATGGCAAGGGCCTGTTGCTTGCATTCACCACACAATCTTTTTCCTCCCAGACATTCAGCCCTAACTCTTTCTACCTCTTTATCATCATCTTCAAAGTACAAATAAAGGTCAAATATGGGGCACCTATCTGGTTCTCCGCCTAATCTTCTTTGCTCCTCAATTGTGTTTCTCCCACCTGTGAAAGCTGATAGTATTTTTCGCTTTAAATCTTTCTTGCTGTCTGAAAGTGTTATCATGCTGTCTGGGTTCCTTTTTGACATTTTTTCGTTTCCACTAAGCGACCGGATTAACCTGTGGTATATCGATGAAGGGAGGAAGAAACCAAAATCATTTCTGTGCTTAAAAGCCAGATCTCTGCTCAACCTTATATGCGGATCCTGATCTGCCCCCACGGGCACAAGGACTGGCTTTGGCCCACCAAAATTTTTTGTCTGTGGCAACAAAATATCTCCACTTTGCACTAGTGCTGAAAGATAAAGTGAAAACCGCCTTTCCCCATATATATCTCTCAGCATGTTTACTGTAACATCATCTGAAAAAATAAATGCAAGATCGGAAACCAACAGCGCGCTTGATTGCATGTATACTGTGCTGTTTTTGGGGTCCATTCCTAAAGCAAGCATATCTGCCACATTTTCTATTGCCACCTTTTTACTTGTATCAAGATCTTGCCCGTTATCCATGTAGGCTTCCAAATCTGCTATTGAGTAAAACAATGATGCCTTGAATTTCTTCTGAAAATATATCATTTGATATGCCGTTGTTCTGCTGCCAAGATGGAACACTCCCGTTGGTTTTATCCCAGATATAATTGACGTTGCTTTGCCACCTTCTGCTTGGTTTAAAAAAAGCTCCAGATCCCTGTGGCCTATGACCAGGCCTCTTCTGATGTATATGTTATCATTTAACTTCTCCAGCAGCTTATCAGTTAACCTGGATATTCCAAACTCAGTTATGAGATTGTCATAATCCTTTATGTCTGAAGCGGCCCATGGATTGAACTCTTTCAATGCCTTACTATCAGATTGGGGTATATCTTAAGGTTTATGATTATATTTGTTTATATTGAGCGGTTTTAAAAATTAAAACTTGCTAAGCTCTTATCTTTATATATTCGTAAGCGTCTCTATTGTTTTCAAATGCATATTTGACCTTTTTGAATTCATGTTTTAATTCGCTTACGCGGCTCCTTATTGCGCTGTGGTCTTCCTTTTTAATTATTGCTCTTTGAAGTATGTCTGCAATTTCTTTCATTTCTTCTGGCCCCATTCCAAGCCTGGTAATTTCCTGCACGCCCATTCTTAATCCACCAGGATTACGAAAATGCCTTCCTGCTTTAATGTCCCCAGGTATCAGATTTCTGTTTGCTATTATGTTTGAATCTTCTAACTCCTTTTCCACAACGCCTCCCCCTCCATACATTGAAACATCTATGACCACCTGATGAGATTTTGTATAACCATATTTTTCGCCAAGAACCACGAAGCCTTTTTCCGCAAGTGACTCTGCCAGCTTTTTGGCATTATTGATAACTGCCTTTGCATAGTCCTTCCCAAAATTTAGCATTTCAGCAAAAGCAACAGCCTTCCCGGCAACATGGTGCAGATGGTGATTTGAAACGTTGCTGGGAAACACTGCACTTTTTAGGATCTCTGAATTTTTATCAAAGCTAACTATTAATCCGCCCTGTGGGCCTGGCAGAGTTTTATGGGTGCTGCCAGTCATTACATCCGCTCCCTCTTTAAGAGGCTGCTGAAATTCTCCGCCTGCTATTAGCCCCATAACATGGGCTCCATCATACATTATTGTTATGCCCTCTGACTTAAGAAATGGAGCCAATTCCTTTAAGGGATGCGGGAACAGGAAAAGCGAGCCGCCAAAAATTACCATTTTTGGCTTCTTGCCTTCTGATTTTAGCTTGCTAACTAGATTTTTTGTTTTATCAACATCAATGTTCATCTCAGAAGAGTCAAATGGAAAATTTTCAACATTTAAACCGCGAACTGCCCCCGCAGTTCCTCCTAAATCCTTTTTCCCATAAGTTATGTGCCCTCCATTGGGAATGGCCAATGAAATAATTGTATCACCCGGTTGTGTAAACGCTGTGTAAACTGCCAGATTTGCTGTAACGCCAGCTATCGGCCTTACATCAACGTATTCTGCATCAAATAGCCTTTTCCCCAAATCTATTGCGCTTAACTCAATTTGGTCAATATATTTACATCCAGCATAAACCCTCTCACCGGGCCAGCCCTCAGCATATCTGGACATCAGGTCAGAAATAACTGCTTCCTTAACGGCTTCGCTCATTACATTTTCAGATGCTATTAATGTAAGCGATTCTGAAAACCATTTATGATGCTCATTTAGCAGTTCAAACACTTTAGCATAGCTCTCTTGAGCAAATGATTTATCATCCATTTAAAGTATTGACCTGGTTATGCTTTAAAAAGTTTTTGCATATAAGGTACAATTCACTGCTCTCTTTCCTGCTGGCTTTTGGTTTTGTTAATTTTACAAATGTAAATGATTTTTCAGCTCTTTCAATGATGCGCTTTACCCCATCACCATCAAAAACCTTGCATAAAAATGTTCCACCTTCATTTAGGCTTTCTTCAGCTATCTTCAGGGCCTTCTCTGTCAGATCCCACTGTGTCTCCTGATCGTATTCCCATATTCCGCTAACCTGGGGGGATAGGTCGGATAATACAACATCCACGCCCTCTATCTTGGGCTTTTCCTCTTTAAGGTTCATTTTGATAAAGTTAACGTTATTCAAATTAACCTTAATTGGCCTTATATCAACCGCTATAACCTCCCCATCATCCTTTACTGCTTTCGAAGCAACCTGAGTCCATCCACCGGGGGATGCTCCTAAATCCAGTACCCTTTGCCCCAAGCTGAATATTCCATACCGTCTATCAAGCTCAATCAGTTTAAACGCTGCTCTGCTGACATAACCGTGCTCTCTTGCTAATCTTCTATAATAATCTCTTTTTGCTTCATCAGGCCTCATGAGCTTCCCCTACACTTACGCTGCTCGCGCTTGTTGCTCTCTGATATTCTGTAACAACCCACCTTTCTATCTTTGTACAGGTTCTGGGCGAAACTTCACCATCTTCAGAGCATTTATAATACAATGGACATGTAATACAAGGGGCATCTGCAATGCTTTCTATGCTTAGAGGTATAACAAGGGGCTTTAACCTGTAGGTCCACCTTCCTTCCTCCAAGACCTTTTCTCTTTGTATTAATTTGCGCTTCTCAAGCCTTGTCGCTATCCTTGAGCCATCCCTGCTTGTTAAATTGAGCTTTTTCCACAATTCGCTCTGTAAAATACCATCATCTCCACTTTCCAATACGAGCTTATATACCATGCTTATCAGGTCTTCCTCTTTACTATCACGCGGCATAACAATTTAGTTTTTAAATTACTATCTTAAAAGCGTTCTTAGATAATCAGACCCATTGCTCCTCGATTAAGGACTAAAACCACTCTTAAGTTCTTACTTTCTATTTATATTATTCTTTTTCTCCAGCAGATACATCTTACTGACAATGGTGTTTTGCAATCAAATATTCAATCATACTGTATTAGATGATGGCTTTGGCCGAGGAAGTATGGCAAGAAGTGCTGTGGATATTATTGCTATTATGGCAAAAACCCACATGACTTTTTCCAGCCCTATGATGGCAATCAAAGATCCACCCAACAGAACGCCTGCAGCTCCTCCAACCGAGTTACCTATCCCCCATATTATTCCGTTAGCCCTTGTTAAGGCATCACGATCAACAACCTGCCCTACATAACCTAACAAATTGGGAAATCCGCTATACGCAAAAAATGAATACATGGCAAAAAATATTATTTGTGCATAGAAGTTTTCCATGAAAATAAATATTATGAATGATACGGTGGCCCCAACAGTGGTGATGATAAGCACTTTCCTTCCACCCAAGCTTGATGTTATCCTGCCAAAATATGGCTGGCCAAATATAGCCATAGCATAACTTATGGTTAAAACAACGCTCATGATTATTTTTGATTTATATAGATCTGTCATGTAGCTGGGTATGTACGTCATTACACCAAAAGTAAACATTGACCTTACAAATATCATTATTGATAGGGGCAACAATAGAAAGGCGTACTTACGAAGAGAGCTTTTTACAATGCTTTTTTTATTTACAGAAGCTGTAAAGGTAATCCCCTTTAAGCCAAAATACACTACTAGACCAAGGATAAACGTGTACGCTGAAGCAACCAGCAGCCCATCAACTTTTCCTATAAAACTGAGCAAAAGAACCAAAACTGTTGGGAATATGGCGCGCCCCAGGCTGCCAAGCGATCCGTTTATTCCAAGTGCCTTGGGCGCTTCCTCCCTTCCATATTTTATTTGCAATATTGAAGCGCCCAATGGATGATAAAACGCAGCCCCGCTACCGAGAAGAACGGACCCCAACGCTATGAAATACAGCCTGTACATTACAAATGATGCAGCAAATAATATGTTGGCTATTCCAATTAAAATAAAACCAAACAGCATAAGTTCAACGTAATTGCCATTTCTATCAGCCACGCTCCCTATTGGTGTGCTTAAAAGGCCCGAAATTATGCTATAAACTGCGCTTGCAACAGCCAGAAAAACAGGGGAAACGCCTGCAATAAGATAGTAAACTATGAGGATTGAAATAAGAACTAGAAAGCTATCATTAAGATAGTGCCCTATAGCAGTAAATATGAGCGCTTGAGTTTTTTCATTCAATGGAGCTAAAATTCCTACTTGAATAAATAATTTAAGCCTTTCTAAGGAAGTGATGCAAGGAAAACGTGTTTATTTAACAAAGCCATGTTTTCCTCGCGACTTAAAGGCTTCCTGCTTTACCTAACCTCATAACTTAATAAATAAATAAGCTGACTGCTTTTGGATTAAATTTTAAATTTCCTGAAGCTCAAACACAAATCTTGCTCCCGCAAGCTCTCCTTCTCCCTGTCTTTTCCAGCTGATCTTGTAACTTTTCTCTGACCTAGCACCAATAACAGAAGCTTTAGAAGGCACTTTCTCCCACATTTTTTCAACCTTTTCCTTATCCTTTGTCATAAGCAGGCTCCTTCTCTTTTTCATTAAATAGCGTATAAGCGCCTTCTTTGGATCGTAACCTTCAACTTCAACCTTCTCCCCGTCTAGATCTATGACAAACTTTCTCTTTGCCATATCACTTGTTTGCAATCATTATAATATAAGGTCTCCTGTTGCCTTTATTTAACAATGGATTTATCCATACCCATTTTCTTAAACAGGTCTTCGCCTTCTTCATGACTGAAGCTTGGCCTTATATAATAGTCATTCTTGAGCTTCCTTCCTGTCCTTTTTTCCCATTCTTCAATCGTCAGGGAATATTTCTTCTGTATCCTGTCCCTGTACCATTCTGGTATAACATTAAATGTGCAAAATGGAATTATTCTATCGTCAGGGGTTAAATAATGTATGTCACAGCGCCTAACCCGCTCTTCATCATGATTATATTTGTCCTGGAAGTGCATCATACCAACAAACAATGATCTCATTTGCAAATCTCCTAATGATGAATAATCATGCTTTGCAATTACATTTATCAGCATTTGTGTAAGGTTTAATCCATGGGGCATTTTTGATTTGTTGATATATCTGGAAAGGTTTCTTATTACTGATAGTCCAACTATGTACTTGTTTTCGCCCAGCTCAATTTTTTCTGCTTTTTCATCTAAAAACTTTAGCAGCCCATCTACATCTACAAACCTAGTAATGGGCACCATTTTATTATCGTCATTAAATATATATGTAGCTGCTCCGCAGGCGAAGTGGGTGCTTAACTCATATTTTAGCTGGCCTGTCCATGCCTCTATGAATCTTGAAAAAGGCATTGCTGCTGGAATCGGGTACCAGTCTTCTGCCTTAACCTCGCCATTTGTCTGCTCCTCAATCTTTTCTATTACGTCTGGAATTGTTATTCTGAACTTTTCTCGCTCCCTTTTTGGAACACGGCCCACAAGAGAAACTGGTTGGTAATTTATCCCTCTAACAATATCCATATTGAGGAATGCAAAGCGCAGCATATCACCAACTTCATGATCATTAATTCCATTGATTACTGTTGGCACAAGGACCAATCCAAGATTGGCTTCCCTGCAGTTCTTTAATAATCCTGGTATTTCCCAGTAATTTTTAGGGTTTGACTTGGGCGTAACGCCATCGAAGCTAACATAAAGGGTGTTTACACCTGCATCTCTTACTGCTCGTACAAGTTCTGGTTTTCTAGAAAGGTTTACGCCGTCAGTATTTAACTGAATATGCGTTATCCCTTCTTCCTTAATTGCCTTTATAATTTCTATAAGGTCCTCCCTCAAAGTTGGCTCTCCCCCTGTAAGCTGTACAGCCGCCCCGGGGATTGGGCGCTCAGCAAGCATGTTTCTTACCATTCTTCTGATTTGATCTATAGTTGGTTCGTAAATGTAGCCGGCTTTTTCAGCATAGAAGAAGCAGTACCAGCAATTCAGGTCGCAGCGGTTTGTTAATACTATATTAGCTAAAGCGGTGTGACTGAGATGGTTTGAACATAAGCCGCAACTTACGGGGCAAGTTATATTATCAGATACAATCTTTGGATTTTCAATCCCACGGCCGTCTTGTGCATAGCTGGCAAATCTTTCATACATGGAATAAGATCCAAAATATACCTCTTCAAAGTAACCGTGCTTCGGGCAGGTCTTTCCAATATAAACCTTTCCCTCCCTTTCAAATATAGTTGCATCAATTACTCTGTTGCATTCGGGACAAATGCTTTTAGTTTGCCTTAAAAACCTGTTACTGTTCTCTGGCTGTTCAAATCCTTCCTCCAGTACCATAATATCAGCTTGGAATTTGAGTCATTTAAAAACATTTATAACAAATAAACAAAAAAAAGGTATTTATCTGCTATTTATGGCCATATTCCGCGGGCAATTATTGCGTCAGAAACCCTTTTGATGGCTAGCGTGAGCGCAGCAGTTCTCATGTCTATCTTATACTTGTTCATCACATCATAAACATCATTAAAGGATTTTGTCATCCTTTCTGTAAGCATTTTGTTCACCTGTTCCTCACTCCACCATAACCTTTGCAGGTTCTGTACCCATTCGAAATAACTTACTGTAACTCCCCCACTGTTTGCCAATATGTCTGGAATTACCAGCGTGCCCTTTTGATGCAATATCTCATCTGCTTCAGGCGTTGTAGGGCCGTTTGCTCCTTCACTGATAATTTTAGCTTTTATATTATTTGCATTTTTTTCAGTTATAACCTCTTCTAAAGCCGCTGGAACCAAGATGTCCACGTCCAGCGTAAGGACTTCATCATTTGATATTTTTTGGGCATTTTTTAGCGTTGATACCGTTCCGCTCTTTTCCTTTTCTTTAAGGACGGAATTGACGTTCAGGCCGTCCTTACTGTATATGCCACCCTTTGAATCGCTTACTGCTACAATTTTCATGCCATATTCCTGTGCCATTATTATTGCAGCGTTGGATCCCACATTTCCAAAACCCTGAATGGCTACGGTCGCATCCTTTAGCTTTATATTCATGCGTTTTGCAGCTTCTGCCACTGTTATTGCTACACCCCTGGAAGTGGAGTTCGATCTGCCAAGGCTACCGCCTGATTCAATTGGCTTTCCTGTTATAACTCCCGGTTCATAGTGCCCTGTAACGGCACTGTATACATCCATTATCCAAGCCATGTGCTGAGGTGTTGTGTAAACATCTGGCGCAGGAACATCTTCATATGGTCCTATGAACTTTGATATCGCATAAGCATATCTTCTTGTAAGGCGTTCGTTTTCTCCAGCTGACAGTGTTTTTGGATCACATATTATGCCGCCCTTTGCCCCACCAAGTGGCAAATCAAGCACAGCAGTCTTCCAAGTCATCCACATTGAAAGTGCTTTTACTTCTTCTATTGAGACATTTGGATGATATCTGATTCCTCCCTTGTATGGCCCGCGCGCGTTATTATGCTGTACCCTATAACCAGTGAAGACCTTTACCTTTCCATTGTCCATTTTTACTGGAAGGGCAACATGGATTTCCCTTTGCGGGACTGATAGTACTGCCCTTAAATCATCTGACAAATTTATTACGTCCGCAGCCTTTTTGAATTGAGAAAGTGCCATTTCCCATGGGTTCTGTTTTTTTTCACTCAATTTAGGTCGAGGTTATGTTAACTATATTGCTTATAAATATTGTTATCACATCTACAGTGTTGAGTGGTTCGTATTTCATAGAGTTTATAATGTTATTACATATAAAGTGGGCGATTATTTAACACTGCATGTGACTTTACACATCAAGGCTTCCTCCACCGCGCCTGCCACTGTAAAAGCAGCATTTGGAGCCTCTGTACAAAGGTGCACGCCGGGCAATGAGCAGGCCTCTTTATGTTTATTGCTGCATCCAATCCATATAAGGCGGTATATGTGGTCTGATAGCTCAGGTTCTTAATTTATGCTTTTCTTGCTAAGCGCTGATATTCAAATTAGCTTCCAAGGAAGAAGTGGCAGATCCCTTATCCATTTGCCGCTTGCATTATAAACTGCATGTGCTACTGATGCTCCAACTGGAATAATTGATATTTCACCTACACCCTTGGCGCCATATGGTCCCAGTTCTTCAGAACTGTCCACAAATTCAACGTATATTTCTGGAACATCCCTTACTGAAGGCACTATATATGTAGTGTAGTTATTATTAAGCGGCTTTCCATTTATATCATATTTGAGGTCTTCTGTTATAGCAAATCCCAATCCTTGTACTATTCCGCCCTCAATTTGCCCGCTTGCAATGGATGGATTTATTACAGTTCCTATATCCGCATAAAATTCTGCCTTGTTTACACTTATTTTCCCAGTTAGCTCATCCAAAAGCGCTGAGCTGAGCATAACTCCATACATATAAACCACATGAGGAACTTCAAGTGTTCCTTCAACTGGAGCTGGATACCTCGGAACCTCAAACGTTGATTCAAATCTGAGAGCTTCTCCCTTTGCCTTTATTGCCTTAGCCAGCTCATATATGCTAACCTGCCCATCTTTGTAAATAAACTTCCCCTCTTTATATTCTAATTTCTCACCTGTGACGCCAAAATGAAGGCATGCTTCCATTTTCAGCCTATCCAAAGCTTTATTGCAGGCCAACAGCAGCGCATTGCCGGAGGTAAAGGTAGTTCTAGATGCGCTTGAGCTACCGGTATCTGGAGAATATTTTGTGTCTGCATGCCTAACTTCTACCTGATTTAAAGGTATATCCAGCTTCTCTGCCACAAGCTGGGCGTTTCCAGTGTTTACCCCCTGCCCATAATCTACGTTGCTAAACATTATTTTCACTTTCCCCTCTGTTGCTATTTCAACTGCAGCTGTAGGATAATCTGGCAAAGTCCCAAACCCAACTCCCTTTATTGCCACGGCTATCCCTGTGCCACTTCTTTGCCAGGGTTTTTTATTTTGAACTGGGCTGGACCACATTGTAGACGCTTTCGCTCTAAGAAGGGCATCCCTTAATCCATCGCTGTGCCTAATCGTGTTTCCAAATGGCCCTTCTTCACCTGTATTCAGGATGTTTTTTAGCCTAATATCGATTGGATCAATGTGAAGTTCAGCAGCAAGCTCATTAATCATGCTTTCAATTGCAAAGTTGCTTTCCGGAGCTCCAAATCCCCTAAACGCAGATGAAAATCCGTTATTTGTATAGACAAGGTTTGCGTCTATAATAAAATTGGGTATGCGGTATGGACCATTTATTGTTTCTATGCTTACATCCAAAATTGTTGGCCCAAAGCTCTGATATGCTCCAGTATCCAAATATATTTGAGCTTCATTTGAAAGAAGCATCCCATTTTTATCCACAGATGTAGTGAGGTGTATCTTGGATCCAGTTCTATGGTAGCCTGCTATTCCGCTTTCTTCCCTAGTGAACCACAATTTAACTGGCTTTCCAGTTTTATAAGCAAGAAGCGCCAAATGAATTTGAACAGTTACGTCGTCCTTTCCACCAAAAGCGCCGCCTGTTGGATAATTCACGGTGCGAATTTTTTCGGGGGGTACATTAAGGGATCTTGCAATCTGCAGCTTATCCCTGTATGGGCTTTGACCGCCTGCGAAGACGTTTATTATTCCAGATTCATCTATGTACGCTACGCCTCCTTCAGGCTCCAAAAACATGTGCTTTTGCAGTGGCGTAGTGTAAGTTCTATCCAGAGTTAGATATGCTTCCTGCTTGGCCCTGGTTGTGTCTCCCCTTTTTACTACTGTATGCCTTGCTATGTTCCCATTATCGTGCAACGAAATGGCATCTGGGGCAATCGCTTCATCTACGCTTCTTATAACTGAAAGGGGTTCATATTTGATGTTTACAAGCGATGCAGCTTCTTTAGCAATCTCCTCTGTATCAGCTGCAATGAGTGCTATTGGCTCACCATAATAACGCACCCGGTCATAGGCTAAAACTGGGGCATCAGGGATTATTGCGCCGTATGCGTTTAGACCTGGGATGTCCTTATAAGTTAATATTGCCCTGACCCCGCTTATTTTTTCTGCCTCTCGCGTATCAATAGAAAGAATCCTGGCATGCCCATATGAGCTCCTAGCTACTGCTGCAAATAACATGTTTTCCAGTTTCATATCAGTTATAAATTTCAGGGCCCCGGATACCTTAGCTTCAGAGTCTATCCGTGGCACGGACCTGGTTATTGATTTGTACTTTTGTTCAAATTCTTCCTGCATATTAATTACCACCACCTATAGGGGGAAATATTACCAATTTGTCATTATCCTTAAGCTCGTCATTTAATTTAGCGATATTGCCATTTTTTACAATTACAATGTAAATTCTTTCCTTAATCCCCAACATATTGAGCGCATCTTCTATTCTTGATCCGGATGGCATATCCAATATGTGTTCCCTTCCAAACTGATATATGAATGTGCCACCCAACTCAATAAACACCTTCAACCGAATTACCTACCCTTTTTCCTGCTCCACTTAAAATCTCATATAGCCCTTCATATACAAGCCCATAAGCTGCCCTTCTTCTGTATTCTGCGCTTCCCCTGATATCCGTTATGGGGGATATCTCTTCTGAAACGCTCCTCGCAATTTCATCTACAATGTTTAAATCTAGCTGCCTCCCAGATGCCAGGTTTTCTGATTTTATAGCCCGCATTACGGTTGGAGCCACTGCGCCCAGCGCCAGCTTAATGGACGTTATGGTTTTTTGACTGTCCAAATCTATTAAGCACGCCACACTAACCAAAGATATCGCGTTTGCTTCCCTTAATCCGAGCTTTTTGAAGAAATAGTAGGTCCCTGGCTTAGATTTTTCTATCGAAATTTCAGTTATGAGCTCATCTGGGGCCCTTTTTGTTTTTCTGGGACCCAAGAAAAATTCATTAACCGGAATAACTCTTTCAGAATCCGCGCTCTGAAGCCTGACGCTTGCGTTTAGAACGTAAAGAGGTGGTATGCTGTCTCCCGCAGGGCTTGCGTTTCCCAGATTTCCTGCGATTGTGCCCAAGTTTTGGATTTGAGCAGCTCCAATTGTTTTACAGGCATCCACAAGAACTGGCGCGCTTAAATTTACGATCTTTGATTTTTCAACTTCTCCATATGTCGTAAGTGCCCCAATTTTAATCAAGTTTCCTTCTTCATGTATATATTTTAATTCTTTTAGATATGATAAATTTAGCAGCTCCTTTTCTTTTACAACGCCATCCTTTATTTGAACCATGACATCTGTGCCTCCTGAGATAAGCCTGATTTCTGACGACTTTTCCTTTAATATGCCAAGGGCCTCGTTAAGGCTCTGTGGAGAGTAAACAATAAATTGAGAATAGTTCAATGCTGATCGCCACTAACCTTTTTTATGGCGCTTACTATGCGCGGATACGCGCCGCACCTGCATATGTTTCCACCAATAGCTTCAAGAATTTCATTTTCAGTTGGATTGGGATTCTCTAAAAGCAACCCCTTTGCAGACACTACAAAGCCCGGAGTGCAATAGCCGCACTGGCTAGCGCCCTCTTCAACAAAAGCTTCCTGTATTGGATCCAGCTTTCCATCTTTTACGAGCCCTTCAGCCGTTATAATCTGATGGCCCTCAACCTGCGAAATCATAACAAGGCAGGATGTAACCGCCTTTCCATCCATTAAAACCGTACAGGCCCCACACTCTCCGGCCTCACAGCCAGGCTTAACGCTAGTTATATTCAAATCCTCCCTCAAAGTTCTTAAAAGGCTTTTAGCCGCAGGCGCCTTAACGCTAACCTGTTTTCCATTCAAAACAAAGTTGACAGTAACTTCCATATCCTGCAGTAAAAATTCTTTAAGTTAAAAATTTTTGCATATAAATTTAGACGCCTAATTTTTTAATTTATAAATAACGTTACTATCAACACTTAATTTAATCATTAAAATTGAGGTCTTCCTTTATATCCACATCATGCACAACAATGGGCGTGCCAAGTTCTACTTTATATATTTCGTTTTCATGTCTATTTACAATTTCCTTTAATCCTCTGGTTTCCTCCTTAATGTGCAGCAATTCCTCCTTCAATTTAACATCAAATAATATGGGGTGTCCCCCTCTTCCGTTGTAAGTAGGAATAACAATTTTAGAACCGCTTTTTTTATGAGACAAAATTACTTGTTCAATTATTCTAGACTTAATGTATGCCATATCCCCTGGCAATATTAAAATTCCCTTTGAGGAATTTGATACTCTTACACCCGCTATAATTGATTGGCTCATGCCTTTCTTATAATATTTGTTAAAAACGAAATCCACATCTATTCCTTTTAATGCATTTCTTATTTTATCCTGCTCGTGCCCAACTACAACTATGGTTCTAATATCCGGCAATTTGGCTTCCATTACAACTCTTTTTATGATTGGGGTGCCGTTTAACACATAAGTTAGTTTATTTTCTCCAAATCTCGTAGATTCCCCCGCCGCTAATATTATTAAATCGTAATCCATATGCCGAGATTATATTTTGAATGGCTAAATTTAAATTTGACCCTCTTTTAGGAGAGTTAACTTGAAAGTAGGAATATTGGGTATAGGAAATTTGGGCAGTTCACTGATAAATGGCTTAAGCAGATCTGGAATTGATGAGCTTTACGTATATGATAAAAATCATAATGCGATTTCCAAAATTAATGCAAATAAGCACATCAATGTGGTAGAATCTGAAGAGGCACTTTATCAAATTTCAAGCGTTCTTTTTATTGCTGTAAAGCCAGCGCAAATAAAGCCTGTATTGAACAAATTGCCTGCTTCATTTACAGGAAAAACCATAATATCTGCGGCGGCAGGAGTTTCCATCGATTTCCTAAAAAAGAACCTTAACCTGCCAAATATCAAAGTATATCGAATAATGACAAATCTGGGATGTGAATTCAACTCTGCTCCAATTTTAGTTGCTGGTGAAGAGGAGCTGGATTCTGAAACTCAGGATGTGCTTAGCAGGTTGGGAAAAACTTATTTCGTAAATGAGGAATTGCTTAATTCATTGACCACTGTTGTAGGCAGCGGTCCTGCTTTGTTGTCCTACTTTCTCGATTCACTTGTGCAATATTGTAAAATAATGGGTTTAGAGGGAAATGAATCAAAAGAGATCGTAAACATGGTGGCTTTATCTACTTTGGATTATCTTAAATATAGAAAGATCAGCTATGAAGAATTAATTGAAAAAGTAACAACACCAGGAGGGATTACGTTGAAGGTTTTACACAATATGGATAAAATGTCGGTTAAGGCAAGAATCATTGATTCGCTAATTAGAGGAGTTAAATCAACTGCTTAATTGTTATTAAATAATTATATCAAATAAAAAGGCGCCAGCACCGCTGCTTCACGAGAGCTTGTGCATCTCACTAACACAGCGGCGGTAGCAGGTTTTACTTCCGGGTTCAGATGGGACCGGGTAGAGCCCTGCTCCTATGGCCGGCTAACAAATTCTTAAAACCGGTGTTTATATACTTTACCCATATTATTCTTTCGTTATGTGCTTGCCTCATTTTGATAAATTTTTTCTTTAAATGTGCGTGTTGAATGATCCTACGCTTTATGAATTTTAAGTGCTTGATTGCGTGTTAAGGGAACGATTATTCAACAAGCATATTTAGTATAATATATGTTATGTTTATATTTAATAAAAATTTTCCTAATGCACAGATTGAGGGTCAAGCTTATATCCATTGATGTTGACGGGACTTTGACAGATTCAGGTGGCATAATAGATACTAAAGCCATTGATTTACTTAGAAAAATAATGTCGTTGGGAATTCCTATATTTCTGAACACTGGAAGGAGCGTTTGGGAAAATTACACCCTTTCTCATTTTTTGGGATTCAGCAAATTTGGCATATCTGAAAACGGGGGAGTAATATTTTACAAAGATCCAATGAAAGTTATTGTGCTTGGAGATATAAGTGATGCTTATCAGGCATATGAAATTTTATCAAAAAAAATAGAAGGAGTAATTATCAATCAAAGGATGCCGCGTTTAACTGAAATCATTCTTGAGAGAAACATAGATATTAATGAAGCAAACAAAATTTTACAAGAGTACAGAGTTAATGCAAAAATTGTGGATAGCGGTTATGCTTTTCATCTTTCATCCAAGCATATAAATAAGGGATATGCTCTGAAGGTGCTTTGCAACGCACTTAAAATTGATAACAACGATGTAGCTAGCATAGGTGATAGCGAAGTGGATCTACCAATGTTTGAAGCTTCAGGTATTTCTTTTTGGGTGTCTAATAATAAGCAGCTATTACATGATAGGGGTTTAAGCGATAGAATCATCGTATCTCCAGAAGCTGGCCCTCAGGGCGTGATTTATGCAATAGACTGGTTGATAAAAAATGATAAGTTATCTGTCTGAAATCAACGAAATAAAGAAGGCACTTGACAGCGCGCTAGACGCTGCCGGTCTGCGAGTTAATTTTACAGTTTCTGAAACCACATCACCCAGCTTCGGTGATATAACCTCCAATGCTGCATTTATAATTTCAAAAGCAAAGAAGATTCCTCCTTCCGAAGCCATTACAGCGCTTTTAAGGGACTTTAAGATCCCATCCCAAGAGTTTTTAAAAATTGAGCCTCATCCCAGTGGGTTTATAAATTTCTGGCTTACAAGCGATTTTTTTGCCAAATTTATCAATGACATTGTCGAAAATAAAGGGTTTGGCAATATAAATGCTGTAGCAGAAAAAATTGCTATAGAGCATACGAGTGTAAATCCAAACAAGGCCTTGCATGTTGGGCACGCAAGAAACGTTATAATTGGAGATACCCTTTATAGGTTGTTTAAGAGGCTTGGACATACAGTTACTGTTCTTAATTATATAGATGATACGGGCGTTCAGGTTGCTGATCTATTGATAGGCTTTAAAGAATTAGGATTCAGTGCAGATGTTAGCGATCAAAAGTTTGATCATTATTGCGGTGATGTGGTCTATGTTAAAGCTAACAAGATGATAGAAACAGATTTAAGGCTTAAAGAAATAAGATCCAAAATCCTTAAAGATCTGGAGTCGGGAGGCGACACTTATGCCTTTGCAAACCGCATTGTAACTGAAATAGTGCGTGAGCAATTGAAGAGCGCTTGGCTGTTAGGTGCAAGGTACGATCTATTAAACTGGGAAAGCCATTTTTTACATTCGGGATACTGGGACGAAGTATTTTCCATTTTAAAGTCAAGGGGGGAAGTTCAATATGTATCGGAAGGTAAAAATGCCGGTTGCTGGGTACTTAAGGGTAAAAAAATTCTTGTTAGAAGCGATGGCACAACCGTTTATACTGCCAAGGATCTAATATATGCTTCTTGGAAACTCGGCATAGTAAATGATAAATTTGGATATGCTGTTTTTTCAAAACAGCCAGATGACACGCCTTTGATTACTACAACTTTAAACAAAGATGGAGAAAAATTTTATGAGCCAGTTGATGTGAGTTATATAATTATTGATCAAAGGCAGGAACCCATTCAGCAAATGATTAAAAGCGTAATTGAAGCAATTGCTCCAAATAAAAAATATAAAATTATTTCATATGGTTTAGTTGCGCTATCAAGGAACACTGCGCAAAGGATCAATGCAAACATAGGTAATGAGAAGTTCGCTCACATGTCTGGAAGAAGCGGAATTTACTTTAATTTAGACGACCTATTTGATCTGGTAAAAAATGCTGCCATGGAAGTAATTAATAAAAGAAATCCCACGCTTGAGAACAAGGAGTTTGTAGCAGAAGGAGTAGCAGTTTCTGCAATAAGATATTCGATTTTAAAAATAGATCTGGATAAACAAATAAACTTTGATATAGATGATGCGCTTAAACTGGAAGGGGACACGGGGCCTTATTTGCAGTATTCATTAGCCAGGGCCTTAAAAATTATTGAGAAAATGAGCTCAATTAAAGCCCCTTGCCAAGGTGACCTTTTAAATTCAAAGGAGGAAAGGGTTTTATTGTTAAATTTATCCAAATTTGATTACATACTTAATAAATCCTATGAAGCAATGTCGCTTTCCATGCTTGCAAACTACACTCATGAGCTTGCAGTTCAATTTAATGTTTTCTACGAAACGCACAGGGTTATAGATGAAAAAGATGAGCAAATAAAAAATGCAAGGGCCTGCTTAGTTTTAGGGTTTGTTTATATAATGAAAGATCTATTTCAGATACTGGGAATACCGATTCTAAAGGAGCTTTAATTTATTCAGAGGTATGTGTCTGCGCGCCCAGGTGCTGATGATTTACAGAGTTTCGACAGGAAAGCCTGCGGTTTTAACCGTGGGATGAACTGTCTGTAAGCTAAACTTAAATACAATAAAAGAATATGTAAAATTGGGCAA
>JABEBW010004804.1_pt1 | contig 29950 bp, 29 predicted proteins | sample 7245961 | NCBI WGS metagenome assembly JABEBW01 (sample SAMN14506364, study PRJNA622280) | hot springs metagenome | biome: hot spring [ENVO:00000051]|acidic hot spring [ENVO:00002120]; feature: spring [ENVO:00000027]|sediment [ENVO:00002007]; material: sediment environment [ENVO:01001048]...
CGTCAAATGTAAAGCCATTAACCCCATCTAAAATAAGCTCTGATATTCCAGCGCCCTTGCTTACAACAGCTGGCTTCTTGAACCTCCATCCTTCGCACACTGAAAGGCCAAACCCCTCAATTCTTGACGGTAGAATCACTGCATCGCATGCATCGTACAGGGCATTCAACTCCTCGTCTGGAAGATATCCAGTGAACACAACCTTTTCTTCAACGCCCTCTTTCCTTGCGAGTTCCTTAAGAGTTTTAGCCCAATTGCTCGCCTTATCGTGCCCTAGCGATGTGCTGGTAAAGCTCCCATTGCCAACAAGCAGAAGCTTTGCATTGACGCCTTTTATTGCTGATATTGCGATGTCCTGGCTCTTTATTGGATCCATGCGGCCAACAAGCAGGACCTTTTTGTCGTCCTGCTTTAAGTTAAGTTTATCAAGAACTCTTTGTTTAACGCTCTGGCTTGGAGAGCTCAAGCTGCTGGGATCTATGAAAGGATAAATTTGCCTTGCCTTTACCCTTGACCCCAACCTGAGCACTCCCTCAAGGTCCCTCTTTGTGCTAACTATTATTGCGTCAAATCCGTCAAGCGACCTTCTGACGAATCCCCTTATTTCAGGGTTAAGGTTTTCTGGCACAATCGGTATATGGTACCAGAGAACAGCTGGAGCAGAGGGGCCTATCAGGCCACCCACAAGGAGCTGTTGGAAATCGTTTATAAAGTAAACATCAGTCCTGTCAAACTTTTCCATAAGTATCTTTGCTGAATTCCAGTTGTAAATTGTGTATCCTATATAGTCCTTTGGATTAAATTTATAATGTGAAAGCCCGTGTGTGGCAGTATAGAGGCCTTCCTTAAATCGCGTAAAGCGATTAAGGTTTTCAGGATCTATATCGACAAATGAAATCTTTATGCTCCTGTAAATGGCTTCTGGCGGATATCCGGGTCCAAGTGAAACCCATATTGGGCTCAGCCCCATGCTGTCAGCCAGCTGCATTATCATCCTGGAAACGCCACCAACCGTTGTCTGGATGTCTTCTGGATTGAGCTGGTTCAGGTCAATTGGTAGGTCAAGCTCGCCATACTTTTCAACCAGCTGTTGAAATGTCAGGTTCAGCTTTACAGGTGGAGTTTGAGAATTAATGGTAAGTGAAATCATATGGAATAACTAAATTTATGTCATATAAGCTTTACCAAAATTTAAAAATGCATTTGCCAGTGAATTAATTATATTATCGAAGAAATGCATCATCTATCTTTAAATAAGCGCCTTACCAATAAATGAATCATGAGTAAAATAAAAAGCGTGCAAGGATACGTCCTTGGCAAAAGGGAGGGTCCAGCAACCTGGGCATCCGTCATGGTGCTGGTAAGAGTTGAAACAACTGATGGGCTTGTGGGATATGGTGAAGCTGTTCCCACGCTCAGGGCAGAGCCACTGCTTCATTCTATAAACGAAATAGGCAGAGTGTATGCTGGCCTGGACCCATTTGAAATTGAAAAAAACAGGATTGAGTGGGAGAAGAACGACTTCTACATGCACAGCTCATTTGAATCAACCTCAGCGTACAGCGCTGTGGACATCGCTTTATGGGACATCGTGGGCAAATCCCTTGGCGCCCCGGTGCATCAGCTAATTGGAGGATCTTTCAGGGATAAAATACCCGTATATGCAAATGGATGGTACAGCGATTGCAGAACGCCTGATGACTTTGCAGAAAAGGCTGATTTGGCTGTAAAAAAAGGGTACAGGGCGCTGAAATTTGATCCCTTTGGCAATCATTATGATAGGATAGACGGCAAGGGGGTTGAATACAGCTCTGAAATAGTCAGGGCAGTTAGGGAGAAGGTGGGCAGCAGCGTTGAACTTATGATAGAGCATCATGGCAGGTTCAATGCGAAGTCCGCGATAATGATAGCTGATGAATTAAGGCAGTATGATCCCCTGTTCATGGAGGAACCGGTTCATCCCAATGACATGATGGGATTGAGGAGCTACAGGGCCAGAACGGACATAAGGATAGCGCTGGGGGAGAGAATCATTTCAAAGGAACAGGCGCTTGAGTACCTTTCTGAAGGGCTTGTTGATGTGCTTCAGCCCGATATATGCAATATAGGTGGATTCACTGAGATAAAAAAGGTTGCAGCGCTAACTGAAGCGTTTGGCATCACGCTTGCACCCCACAACGCGTTTGGCCCGATCCAGAATGCAGCTACAATTCAGTTTGATGCTTCAATACCCAATCTTGAAATACAGGAATCCTTTTACGATTTCTTCCCGGATTGGAAGAGGGAACTCATTGGCAATGGCACACCTGTAATTGATGGGTACTATGATGTTAGCAAGAAGCCCGGTTTGGGCGTGGAGGTCAAGGAGGAAATGATCAGGGAGTACGAATTTAAGGGAATGGAGGAGTGGAATCCAAACGAGCCAGTGTGGGTTGTAAGGGGAACATGGTCATGATGAACAACAATTAAGGCGCTAAATTTCTATAATTGACATGAGCGTTCTGCCCTTAACTCGCTTAAAGCTTTAGAACCAATTTTCTAATGGGCTTCAGAATTCTGGATATCTATCACTGCTTCAATTATTCCAATATGGGTGAAAAGCTGAGGGTAGTTTCCACGAGGCTCACATGTTTGCATGTCTATGTGCTCGCCCAGGAGCCCAAGGTCATTTGAGCAGCTTATCAATCTGGTTATGTACTTTATCGCCTCTTCCCTTTCACCCTGCAGGGCTTTAACTCTTGACATCCATGAATTTGCAAGGCCAAATGGGTGCCTTGCATTGCCAAGGAAGTCCTTCCTGTACCTGAACACCATGTAGTCTGAAACAAGCTCCTTTTCTATCCTTTTTAGGGTCAGCTTGAATTTTTCATCGTTAACATCAATGAATCCATACAGTGGCATTTCAAGAAGGCTGGCATCCACATCATCTGACCCGAAGCTCCTTACAAAGGATTGTGCTTCATCGTTCCATGAATTTTTAAGCGTGTAATCCCTTATCTGCTCAGCCACAGGCTTCCACCTGTTGTACTGCTTGACCTTTTCGAGCTCTATTGCAAGCTTTGATGCTGTATTTATGGCGCTCCACATCATAACCTTGCTGTGCGTGTAATGGCGCTCCATGTCCCTCTCTTCCCATATTCCCGCATCTGGCCTGGTGTAGCTCTTTTCAGTAAATTTCGCTATGGATTCCACTGCCCACCAGTTGTTCATGATGTACTCCCTGTCCTTTGTCATGTCATAGTACGTTTCGAGGGCTTTCATAAATTCGCCCTCAATATCAAGCTGGATCTGCAGATGCGCAGCGTTTCCCACCCTAACTGGCCTTGAGCTGCGGTACCCCGAAAGCCAATCAAGGGTTTTCTCTGATGGAGGGGGCCCGCCATCAACAGTGTACAGCGTGTGGTTGAATGGCTTTCTTGATGGATCAAGAACGCTAAGCAGAAAATTCAATATTTCCCTTCCCTTGATTATGAATCCCGCCTTTATCAGGGCTTTAGCAGCGAAGCTGGCATCCCTGATCCAGGCGTACCTGTAATCCCAGTTCCTGTTTAACCCTATTATTTCCGGCAGGGAAGTTGTGGGCGAAGCTATTATCGCTCCAGATGGCCTGTACATAAGGCCAAGTGCAACAAGGATAGACGTGTCAAACGCCCTTTTAGCCCAGGCAGGAGGATCAAATGGGCAACACGATTTTGTGCTTTCCCAGTATTTTACTGTTGATTTCATTGCTTCAGTTGGTATTGAATAAACGCCCCCCTTTTTGCTGAATAGCCCATATCCAATGTCATTTGAATAAAGCATAAGTATGTACCCTGAACCGCTTTGGAAGCTCCATTCGCCCCTTCCAACGCTTGTTATTTTTGTGTTCCATTTGAACTTGATTTCAAAAGCCTGTTTTCCAGTGGGGTCTCCAAAAATTGCGCCTCCATCCTTTAGATAAAATGACGGGTTTATCAACCCATATTCAAAGGTGGGCTTGATGGAAACTCTGAATGGCACAGTGCTCTTTATGTACCTCATAAATGCGCTTTCAGATTGAGGCATCAGGTCCCTTATCCTTGCAGTGCCTGATTCTGTATTTACTTTGGTTTCAAGTATCAGAGAACCAGCAACGTACCTTCTGCTAAATGTGGCGTTCTTTCCAAAGTTCATTTTAAAACTGTAATCAAGCCTGTCATCTAAAAGCGAGCAAAATATTGGAGGCGAATCGAATCTTGGAAGGGTGAGCCAGTCCACAGACGCGCTGGGCGAGATAAGCGCAGCGCCGTACCCATTTGAAATGAACCCATGGTCAATTTTCTGATCGTTCATCTTGCCTTTAGATAAAATTGGTGGCTTTAAATGCTGTGGATCAATCTCTGACATCTGCTTTGGAAATTATCCCTCTCTTAATTAGTTCATCAATTGTTATGATGTATTCAGCATGGCTCCAAACAAGCGGGGAAACGGATAAAGGCGTGCCATCATATGGGTTGATCTGTTCAGGCAAAACTCCAGAGTGCTGGCTGTGTTCAATTACCCACTTTAAAAGCGAGATTGCCACGTCCCGGTTCCCAATCATCGCAAAGTACCTGGTAGCCCATAGTGTAGTGATGATCCATGGATTGCCAGGAACCTCCCTGTCTTCCTTAACCCTCTGATACATGTCATTTTCATATCTTGCGAGCCCACCGGTCCCTTTAACCCACAGCTTCTGCATTATAATGTTCATGTTTGACTTGATCCTTGGATCATTGGGGTCCTTCATTCCAAAAAGGAAGAGCGCCATGTTCTGAGAGTCAACAGTGTAATCCGGGCTTCCGTTAATTATTGACCTGGCATAGTATCCCTTTTCATCAGAATAAAACCTTTCTTCAAATGACCTTGCCATCCTGTCAGCAGCCTCGCTGTACTTATCTGAAAGGTCATTCTCTCTGAAAGTTTTCGCAAATGAGCTTGCAGCCTTAAGTGCAGCATATGTTGCTGCCACGGTATACGAATGCACCCCAAACCTCTCCTCCCAGAGGTCATATGATGGCAACGGCAATCCATCGCTGCCAACAAAGGACATAAGGAAGTTCGCTGCCCTCTTTATCAGGTTTTCATAAAGAGGGAAGAAGTACTCGATATCCAGAGACTGAACATAGTACTGCCACAGTGACCATATTACGAGCGAAGTTTCATCCTCCTGTATTGGCAGAATTGGTTTGTCGTTCATTATCCTTGGCATCCAGCTGCTTGCAATGTTGCCATCTGGCAGGTACTTGTGATAGAAGTAGCCATCATTTGATATTGTAGACAGGGCAAAGTCAAAGAACTTCCTGGCTGCGCTGAAGTGCAGCGAAGTTATAAGGGCGTAAGTTGCTATCGCCGCATCCCTTGGCCACACATAATAGTATCCGTCCTTGCTGTTCTTCAGTATGTCGCTGTCAGATGATGCCATTAAGGCGCCTCTGTTGTTCATGTGTATCCTGATTATTAACTGGGATTTTCTGAAGAGAGACAGCATTTCCTGGGGAATAGACACCTGCTTTTTCTCATTCCATACAGTCCAGTAGTTGCTTGTTCTCCTGAACATGCTATTTAGCTCTTCAAAAGTCAGTCCCTGCTTTAACTTTGAAAGCAAATCCATGCTTTCCTGGGCAATTATAAAATAGTAAAGCTCCTTCGTCTCATTTGGCAGAATAAAAAGGGTGTGCCCAACAACGGAATCAACCGATCCTATCGCAACTGGGTTAAATGAAAGCTTTCCATCCTCAGCATCCTTCCACGTTCCTTCAAATCCCTTCAGCCCTTTTATCCCTATTGCGTACTGATCCATTGAAGAGTTGGATTCATCAAGCGTAGATATCAGAAATTGCCTTTTATTTTTATAATGTATCACTGAATTTAGCTGCGGGTGGTAAAATGCAGTGTCCCCTATGTCGTTTCCGTAAATGTAAAAGTCCTGGTGAAAGAAGAACTTAACTTCCTGCGCAGAGCTTCCCGTGTTTTTAGCCAGTATCCTTCTTGCGTAAATATCATTATAGATATCTACAAAATCAATGCTGTTCAATTCCACGCTGCCAACGCTGTATTTTACGTCACTGGCCAGGGCATCATCTAGGTAATCCATGTATTTTATAGCTGATCTATCTATCCAAACGAATTTTCCATCCACCGATATGCCATACCTGAACGGATGTCCAACAACGTGGTTTTCAGCCTGATCGTGAGCATAATAAATGTCAACAATCCTGTAATCCCTGTCAAAGCTAACCAGAAGCCTATTGTTTCCAATTGGAAGATAGCGAACCATTGTAGTTTTTATTTGATGTAAGCTTAAAACTGTTTTGCTGGTTATAGCAAAGCGTTTATCAGATAAATAGCATTATCCATATATGTTGTTGAACTATAATGAAGAATGGATACTGAGCAATATGAATGGCAGCTACTCTTCATCATCAGCATCCTTTGCAAATCTGAGGACCTACCACGGGCTTTTCGTAAAAAGGGTTGGCAAAGACTATGAGCGGCAGGTGCTGCTGGCAAAGCTGTTTGAAGAGCTTGCATTAAATGGAAATAGATTCAGCCTGGATACAAACTATTACAGGGGGGCTGTATATCCTGAAGGTTACAGGTTCTTAACGGGGTACGACCTGGATGACCTGCCCACATTTCGCTATAGATTGGGTGAGCTGAATATAACAAAATCAATAGTAATGGATCCGAAAATGGACTGGCTTGTAATTAAATACGACCTGGATGGCGATCTTCCGTCAAGCTTTTACCTGCATCCGCTTCTTGCATTCAGGAACCACCATCTCGCACTCAGGCAGAGGGAGATTAACCTGACCGTTCAGGGCGATGGCGACATCCAGGAATTTAAGGTTGAAAACGTTTCGGTAAAGGTTCAGGTTGATGGCAAATTTGTGAGGGATGGCAACTGGTACTATAACTTTCAATACCCCATAGACAGGGCAAGGGGCTCCAATTATGAGGAGGACCTTTTCCATCCCGGTTACTTTGAACTGGATGGAAATAAGCAATCATTTGAAGTGAAAATATCGTGCACGGATGGAATGCCTGAAAGCTTTAAGCGCGTTAAGGGCAGAATGCTAATGTCAAAATCTTCCTTAAATGGAAGCTTGAGCGAAATTGCAAGGAGGTCAACAGCATTTATAACAGAGGATGATATAATTGCTGGCTTCTACTGGTTTGGGCCGTGGTCACGTGACACACTTATCTCCCTTCCGGGGCTTTTGCTGGTTACAAAGAGGTTCAGGCTTGCAAAAAAAATTCTCGAAAAATACGCCTCAATGTTAAGAGACGGGGTGCTGCCATCGGCAATTGGTTCTGACAATCCTGCAATTGATTCATCACTTTGGTTAATTTATGCCATTTACAAGTATTATAAGTATACAAACGATAAAAGCACAGTTAAAAGGCTTTACCCTGTTATAATTGAAATCATAAATTCATATATCAGGGGAAATGATGTTGTTGGGCTCGAGGGGCACCTGATAAGGGCAAAGAAGCCTCAGCTAACATGGATGGATGCTAAAACTGGGGACAAAATATTTACGCCGCGCATGGGCCTGCCAGTAGAAGTAAATGCTCTGTGGTACAATGCGCTTTCTACAGCTGATTTCCTTGCCAGTGAGCTTGGCCTGAAGCTGAATGAAAGTGTAAAAGGTTTCATTCCTCAAGTTAGGGATGAATTCAGGGAAAAATTTGTATCTGGAAGCAGGCTTATGGATACTGCGGATCCGGATGACTGGAGCCTCAGGCCAAACTTCATATTTGCATTTTCCCTTCCGTTTCCAGTTATGGAGGGCTTTTCAAGTTACGTGGGCCCTGTAAATGAAAAGCTCCTTACAGATTATGGATTGAGATCCCTTTCACCGGATGACCCGAATTACGTTGGAAGGTATGAAGGTGATCAGTATCACAGGGATATGGCATACCATAATGGCTCTGTATGGCCATGGCTTGCTGGCCCTTACATAACCGCATCGGTAAGGAGCGGAACAAGCAGGGCTGAGCTTCTGGAGAAGTTCAGGCCCTTAATGTCGCTAAGGATGATACCTGAAATATTTGATGGCGATGATCCGCATGAGCCACGTGGATGCATAATGCAGGCATGGAGCTATGGGGAATTGATGAGGGCGCATTACGAAGACCTGTCAGCAGCACAACAATGACGCCCTGGCGTTTTTGCCCAAGCTCTTCCAGTTATGGAGGCCATCCATGAAGGTAGCTGTAATAGGCTGGGAGCTACCCCCTGCCTTTTCAGGTGGGCTTGGCATTCACACGTACAACCTTTTTGGAGAGCTGAGCAAAACGATTCAGGTTGATGTATACGTGCCACGCCTTGGCCCGCTTTTTGAACATTATCCGTTTAACGTTAGGGCAATTGACATTGGGATGCGCGCAAGCTATGGCTCATACGGTTCAATATCCTATGATTTTTTAAAAGCCGTTAACAGGTACAACAGGGCAATTGAAGAAATGAGCAGCGTTAACGGCGCAACAATAGTTCACTGCCATGACTGGATCACATTCAACGCTGGAATAAGGTTAAAGGAGAGGTTCAAATTGCCCCTGATAGTTACGGTTCACAGCACTGAAATTGACAGGTCAGGAGGATTTTACCCGCAGAAATGGATCATGGATATAGAAAGGGAGGGAATGGAGGAGGCAGACAGGGTGATAGCTGTTTCTCAATATACCAGAAGGATAATAGTGGATATGTATGGCATACCTGCTGATAAAATCTCCGTGGTGCACAACGGCGTTGGAAAGCACTTTCTCGAATTGCCCAGCAGAAATTATCTACCAACTGGAAACGTGCTTTACTTTGGCAGGGTGACAACCCAGAAGGGGCCAGAATTTTTCATTGAAGCTGCATCAAAGGCAATCCAGATGCATCCAAACATCAGGTTCACAGTTGCCGGGACGGGAGACCTCCTTGATAAAGTTAAGGAAGAGGCCAGGTCAGTTCTGCCAAAGGGCAGCTATGAATTTACCGGGTTCATAGATCTGTATGAAGCTTTGAAGCTTTACAGGAGCAGCGATGCATTTGTGCTTCCAGCCGTTTCAGAGCCGTTCGGCATCACTGTCCTTGAATCCATGAGCTCGGGAACGCCTGCAATAATAAGCAAAACCACAGGAGTTGGTGAGGCATTGAGAAATGTCCTCAAGGCTGATTTCTGGGACACTGATGTTATTGCGGAGTACATTGTGGGCACAGTAAAGTACAGGGGGCTCAGGGAAACTCTGGGAAGGGAAGGCATGCTGGAGGCGAGGGAATTCACATGGAAAAGGGCTGCGGATGAAACCCTGAAGGTGTACAGAAAGGCATGAAGGCTGTTGTAATGTTCCTTGAAGTTCACCAGCCCAGGAGGTTAAGGAGGTACAGCATGAAGGAAATAGGGCGTTCCCATGATTATTTCTGGGATGATTACAATTCAAAAATAATGAGAAGAATAGCCAAAAATTGCTACTTGCCAGCATTGAGGGCCTTTACAGAAAGCGAGATAAGGGCAAGCATTTCAACATCGGGAACATTTATTGAACAGGCAAAAGAATATGCTCCGGAGGCAATTGACGCCTTTAAGGCGTATTTTAAGTCAGGCCTTTCTGAAGCCGTCTCAGAGACTTACTATCACAGTTTGGCATCTGTTTGGAATGATGATGAATTTGTAGAGCAGGTCAGGATGCATGGCAGCATGCTAAAGAGGGAATTTGGAGTTGAGCCTGAATCGTTCAGAAATACAGAGCTCATATACAGCGATAAAATAGCTGATAGAGTTAAGTCGATGGGCTTCAAAAGGATCATTGCTGAGGGAACTGACTCCCTGATAAGCAGGCATTCTCCAAACTACATCTATAAATCACTGTCGGGCATTTCACTTTTTCTCAGGAATTACAGGCTGAGCGATGATATATCATTCAGGTTTTCAAACTGGAAATGGCCAGAATACCCGCTGACCGCTGACAAGTACGCAAAATGGATAGATGAAACTCCAGGGCAGGTGGCAAATTTGTTCATGGATTTTGAAACATTTGGTGAACATCAGGTTGCTGAAACTGGCATATTTGAATTTATCAGGGCCCTTCCAGTGGAGTTTAGGAAACGCGGGATAGAAATGCTTACGCTCAGGGAAGCTGACAGGATGTTTGAAAAGGGCCAGCAAATCAGCGTCCCTGATGTAACTTCATGGGCTGATACAAGGCGTGACCTTTCCCCATGGCTTGGAAATGAAATGCAGAAGCAGGCATTTAACGAGCTAAAGCTGGTCAATAGAAGGGATAACCTTTGGAGAAGCCTGCAAACCTCAGATCACCTTTACTATATGTCAACTGGCACTTCGCAGGACATAACAGTTCACGAGTACTTTAATCCCTATAAATCCCCCTACCTAGCTTTTTTGAGCTTTATGAATGTTCTTCAGGACATGAAAATACAAGCGGAATACATTTAATGACGCAAAATAAAGAAAAGTGGAGCTGGCAATCAGGCGCCAATATGACTTGCAGCATGCATGGTCATTTGTGGATGGCTTAAAATTGCAGGCGTTTCAATTTTGTCTCAGTTTGTGATTTTATTGATAAAACATAAAATATAGGTTCAACATGATTAAATGCAGATTGTTGCCAGCCAGGCTAACTGAACCCATGGGCAGGGAGGCGGAGCTCTATCGCAGGTTACCAAATGGTAGAATACAGTGCACTGCGTGTTCAAGGCTGTGCCAGCTGAATGAGGGGCAAGTGGGGTTGTGCGGCGTAAGAGGCGTTGTTGGCAATAAGCTTTACCTTCTCACTTATGGCAGAGTTATAGCAGGTCATGTTGACCCAATTGAGAAAAAGCCGGTCATGCACTACAGGCCAGGCTCAAAAATATTTTCCATTGCAACAAACGGCTGTAACTGGCTATGCGCTTATTGCCAGAACTATGACCTGAGCCAGAGGAGGAGGGTTGAAGGGGTTGAGGAAAGCCCGCAGGATATAGTTGACCTGGCTGTAACTTATGGCTCAGAGGGAATAGCCTATACCTACAATGAGCCAACCATATTTATAGAATATGCAAGGGATGTCGGCAGGCTTGCCCATGAGCGCGGATTATTCAACATTTTTGTGTCAAATGGGTATGGGACACCTGAAACAGTAAACATGATGAAGGAGTTTCTTGATTGCATCACGGTTGATTTTAAAGGGAACGGCGAAACCAACTTTGTGAGAAAGTACATAAGCATCCCTGATGCCAACCCCGTATTTGAAACCCTGCTTGAGATCAAGAGAAAGACAAACATACATATAGAAATTACGGACCTTGTAGTTCCGGAAATCGGCGATAACATTGAGCAGGCAAGAAAGCTTGCCAGGTGGATATATGATAATCTGGGGCCTGATACACCCATCCATTTTCTAAGATTTCATCCAGATTATAAGCTCATGAACCTGTATGAGACGCCAGTTGAAACTCTTGAAAAGCACTATGAGGCTGCTAGGGCAGAGGGCTTGAGATACGTTTACATCGGCAATGTTCCAGGGCATCCTGCTGAAAACACCTACTGCCCGGCCTGCGGCAGGATCCTAATAGAAAGGTACGGATACAGGATTCTGCAATATAATCTTGATAGCAATAATCGTTGCAAATTTTGCGGCTATCAGACGCCAATAGTTGGGCCATTGAGCAGATCTGAAAGCTTGCCAGGTGGATATATGATAATCTGGGGCCTGATACACCCATCCATTTTCTAAGATTTCATCCAGATTATAAGCTCATGAACCTGTATGAGACGCCAGTTGAAACTCTTGAAAAGCACTATGAGGCTGCTAGGGCAGAGGGCTTGAGATACGTTTACATCGGCAATGTTCCAGGGCATCCTGCTGAAAACACCTACTGCCCGGCCTGCGGCAGGATCCTAATAGAAAGGTACGGATACAGGATTCTGCAATATAATCTTGATAGCAATAATCGTTGCAAATTTTGCGGCTATCAGACGCCAATAGTTGGGCCATTGAGCAGATCTGCAGAGGGGGAAAGGTTCATTCCGATATTCTGAAATGCGGCAACGCTTTGGAACTTCCCCAGCAAACATTGGATGCTTGGTGCGCATCATGCTGTTGAGAACATTATTTAACAGGCTCAATAATACAGCATTAACAGGTGGTTCAGTGGCTTATACGCAGTGACATCCTCCTTATGATATCCTGCTTCAACGCCAGGCTGGACAATTCAAAGCGGAGCCATTCATGTGGAAGTTACGGTGGCTCTCACGGGCGCATGCTGTCCGTGGTACTGTCAATTGCATAGCACTTTTATTATTTTTTGTTTTTTGGAAGTCCGGCGTTGGAGCTTTACAGCTCCCCCAGGCCCCTAAATCCATATCAGCGCTAGCGCTTTAAGCGAATTAGCGCTAAAATCATTGAAATAATTGATAATTCTATGGCTGACAGCTGCAAATTGAAATTAACTTAAGAATATTTATTTACTGTAAATTATCATTAGCCGTTATGAGAAAGATGCGACTTTTTATTGATGGCAGGTGGGTTGAACCTTCTTCAGGCGCCTACCTTAAAAAGGTCAACCCCTCAACGGGTGAAGTTTATGGTGAGTTTCCTGCCGCCTCAGGGGAAGATGCTGGCTCGGCAATAGATGCTGCATACGCTGCTCAGAAAGCCTGGGAAAAAACAACTTCCGTTGAAAGGTCAAAGGTGCTATTTAAGGCCCTTGAGCTGATTGAGCTATCAAGGGGGGAACTTGAGGAAATCCTGATTGACGAGGTTGGTAAGCCGGCGATTGAAGCAAGGCAGGAGGTTGACGGCGTAATTGACCAGATAAGGTACTATGCTGAGTTCGCCAGGAAAATCACAGGTGATGTGGTAGAGGGGTCAAAGCCAGAAAGGGTGATTCACCAGTACAAGGTTCCATATGGCGTTGTGCTGGCAATAACTCCATGGAACTTCCCGGCTGGCATGACCGCAAGGAAGGTTGCACCTGCCCTGTTAACCGGAAACACGGTCGTGCTGAAGCCAAGCTCTGACACCCCATTTACAGCGGAGTGGATTGTGAAAAAGTTTGAAGAGGCTGGGGTTCCACACGGGGTTTTAAATCTGGTAACTGGCAGGGGAAGCGATATAGGGGACCTTATGACTTCAAATAAAAAGGTTTCACTTATCACGCTTACTGGAGAATCGAGGACAGGGCAGGAAATAATGAAATCAGCGTCATCAAACATGGCCAAGCTCATGCTTGAGCTGGGAGGAAAGGCGCCGTTCATGGTCTGGGAGGACGCTGACCTGGAACTTGCAGCCAGGACGCTGATGTGGGCAAAGTTCTGGAACGCGGGCCAATCGTGCATTGCTGCAGAGAGGCTGTTTGTTCACGAAAGGGTGTACGATGCATTCATGAAAAGGTTCCTTGAGCTGGTCAGGGAAATAAGAGTGGGTGACCCTCGCAAAAACGAAATGGGACCCATGATAAATGAGGGACAAAGGGCCAAAGTTGAGAGCATGGTTAAAAGTGGAATTGATGAAGGGCTTAAGGTAATTTACGGTGGAGCCAGGCCAGAGCTTAATGAGCCCTTTAGCGGGGGATTTCATTACATGCCAACCATAATTGAGGGAAAGGACCAGAGCAGCACCCTGTTCAGGGAGGAGATATTTGGCCCAGTTCTTCCAGCTGTGAAAGTCACCGGGTCATTTGATGATATGGTTGAAATGGCAAATGATTCACAGTATGGACTGGCGTCATACCTTTTCACAGGGGACCTGTCCCTTGCCCTGAAGGCATCCCAATATGTAAAGTTTGGCGAGCTTTACGTAAACATGCCAGGTCCAGAAGCCAGCCAGGGATACCACACCGGATTCAGGCTTTCTGGCCAGGCAGGAGAGGGTTCAAAGCACGGAATTGAGGAATACGTCAAGGTGAAGAACGTTTACCTGGATTACAGCAAAGACCCTCTGAGTGGCGAAGTTATACCACCATACGGTGATAAAAATTGATCAATGGAATAATAACTCCAACCGTTACGCCTGTGAAGGAAGGGAAGATAGATGAGGTGAAAATAGCCGCGTTAATGGAGCACCTTAAGAAGATAGGGGTCGGCGCCGCATTTCCCATGGGCTCCACAGGCCTATTTACGCTGTTCAGCAAGGAGGACCACATTAAGGCCGTTGAGCTAACCATTAAGCATGCGAAATCTGGGGTCAAGGTATTTGCTGGAACTAGCAGAAACGACATAGAAGAAACCCTGGAAGTTACAAGGAAGGCAGTTGATGCTGGGGCTGATGCAGTTGTTATTGTTACACCGTTTTACATCAGGATGAGCCAAATTTCCATCTTTAACTTTTATTCACGGATCGCAGATGCCATAAGCTCAAAAATAATAGCGTACAATATCCCCCAGTTCACTGGCAACACTGTTTCTGCTGAAACCCTTTCAAAGCTCATGAGTGAGCGCTCAAACATAATAGGGGTGAAGGACAGTTCAGGGGACCTGAGATCAACCCAGAAGTACATTTCACTGCTTCCAAGGGGCTCGTACATATATCAGGGTCAGGATGACCTATTGCTTCCATCAATTTCACTGGGGGCATCAGGCGGCGTATGCGGTACAACCAACTTCACTGATTTGGCTGTTAGGATATGGAAAAGCTCTGGCAGCGACGCAAGGCTGCTTCAGCTCAGGCTTTCTGGCCTGATGAGGAATCTGTCATTGAGCGACTTTCCAAAGGCTTACTATTACCTCTTTGAAAAGCTAATCATGAAAGATGATAATCCAAGAAACTACATGCCACAGCCAGTTGAGGACCTGAGCCCTGATGAAGAAAGGGCTATAGGGGAAGGGGATAACTTTCAATGAAAGCAATGGGAATAAGAAGCGGGCAGGCTGGAGCGCAGCTTATTGAAGTTGAACAGCCTAAGGAGATAGCTGACGATCAGGTGCTGCTTAAAACCCTTTACACCGGGATATGCGGCACCGATAGGGGAATAATAAGCGGCCAATTAAAGTTTGCAAGGCCTCCTGCTGGAAGCGATTTTTTGATAATGGGCCATGAGGGGCTTGCGGAGGTAATTGATGTGGGAAAGTCAGTGAAGCAATTCAAAAGAGGCGACATCGTTGTACCGATGGTGAGGAGGCCAGGGGGCTGCCTGCAGTGCAGGATTGGCAGGCAGGATAACTGTGAAGATGGGGATTTTGTTGAAGCCGGTATCAGGGGCAAGGACGGGTTCATGAGGGAGTACTTTGTTGACGATGAAAGGTATCTGATAAATGTTTACGATAAATCCCTTGGGAAGCTTGCGGTGCTCACTGAACCGCTAAAAAACGTTGTCAAGTCATTTGACGCTTATAGGACAGTTATGAGGCGCAGCATAGCTCATTGCAGTGACGGGTCATTTGACTGCAAGAGGGTTACAGTTGCAGGAGGGGGGCCAATAGGGATACTGTTTGCACTGATTTTCAGGTCGAATGGCTTTGATGTTCAGATGTTTGACAGGAACGATCACCTGGGCAAGTTAACGGACATTTCAGAAAAGATGAACATAGAGTTTAGAATCTCAGACGGTTCTGGTTTGCCGCCCAACTTTATTGAAGGCGTTGACGTGTTTGTTGATACAACTGGCAGCCCATCAATAGTGGGAAGGGGGCTTGAGGGGCTGAGCCACAATGGGTGCATGGTGCTGTTTGGCACAACCTCAGGCGGAAGCTATCAGCTCACAGGCGATGTAATAACAAGCCTGGTTGAAAAAAACGCCACAATTATTGGAACAGTTGATGGGTCCAAGGCTCATTATGTTGAAGCATTGAATTACCTTTCTTCGTGGAAGGGAATGTTTCCGGGCGTCCTGGAGGACATGATAACGCAGGAAGATGTGCCTGAAGAAAGCATTTCCTCCTTAAATACAAAGGTTACAGGGGAAATCAAGAGAATAATAAGGTGGAGTGGGTGATCAATATTTTAATAAATTTTACACGATTGGTTTCAGCACGAAAGCCATCAGGCTTGTGTTTTAATAAATCTGTCGCATAAACTCAACAGCCAAGGCACTCTCGGTTTGAGACATTGAACATACGTGCCAAATGGTTGAAGCCTATACGCAGAGCCTGCACGGGAGCATGTCAGCTTACATTTTCTGCTTTTTTAAATTTATAAATGAGGTCATCCGGCATGTTTGTTGATTTCCAGGCCTTTGGATCAATGCACACCATTGTCAAAAACCCCTCTGTTAGGAAATCACTTCCCCTGAAAATCCTGAAGCTGTACTTTATTGCCCTTTGATTTATCAACGACGCTGTTACTTCAACCGTTAGCCTGTCGCCAAGCCTGGCAGACATGTGATATTTTGAATATGATTCGACGACCACAAACCATATCCCCTTGTATGCCATGCTTTCAAGAGAATCCCCAAACACCTTTGTTGAAAAATAGGTTATTGCGTTGGTGTAAAATCTATAATATGACGCATAGTGCGCAATTCCCTGAAAATCTGTATCATAAACTTTCACACTCGTCTCATAAATTTCCCTCACTGGCATGAGCGTATTCATTATTTTCATTCCTTTAAAAAATTTATATAAAATTCCTTGCAAAGCTTATATTCCCGGCGGAACCCATAATTTTCATGTTAGAAAAGCTGTTCAATCCAAAATCGATATCAGTTGTCGGCGCATCAAGGGACAGGGAAAAGGTTGGAAACATTGTTCTAAGAAACGTCATGTCAACTTTTAACGGTAAAATTTACCCTGTAAATCAGAGCGCAGATGCAGTTGAAGGCATAAAGGCGTACAAATCTCTTAAGGAAATTGGTGACGTACCAGATTTGGCCATAGTTGCGGTGCCGCGTGAAGCCGTGCCTGGCATTATGGAAATGGCAGGTGAAATTGGAACAAAAAGCGCGATAATAATAACCTCTGGATTTAAGGAGGTTGATGAGCGGGGCGCTGAGCTTCAAAAGCAGATAGATTCACTGGCATCAAAGTACGGAATAAGGTACTTGGGCCCAAATACGCTTGGTATTATAACCCCATATTATAATGGGACCTTTGCACTTACTGATATAAAGAGGGGAAACATAGCCGTTGTGGCCCAGAGCGGCGGAATTGGAATTTACATGCTTGATTGGGCTCACAGGACCAGGACTGGCCTCAGCTACTTTGTAAGCCTGGGCAATGAAGCAAATATAACGGAAACGGACATTTATGAGTACCTGTCAAATGACTTTTCAACCAGGGCAGTTTTCTCATATGTGGAAGGGGTTGCTGATGGCGTCAGGTTTATCAACGAAGTTCCTGGCATAGTTGAAAGAAAGCCCCTTGTGTTCTTAAAGGGAGGAACTGGCGGAAAGGGGAGTCAGGCAGTTAAAACTCACACGGCAAGCGTTGCGGGCTCAGTTGACGTTTTCAGAGCAGCAATAAGGTCCGTTGGTGGCATTTATGTTGATACGCTTGAGGACATGCTAAATATAGCAAAGATAATAACTTCAAATGAAGTAATAAAGAAGGACCTGCTAATAGTTACAAATTCCGGTGGCCACGGTGTCCTTGCCACAGATGAAACTGACAGGCTATCCATAAATTTAATTGACATTCCAGATATAGTGCAGCAGGAGCTCAGGAAGGTGCTTCCTGATCAGAGCAAGCCATCAAACCCCCTTGACCTTTCTGGTGATGCGGACAGCAAAAGGTACAGGGCGGCTTTAAAGGCAGTGCAGGACCTTGACTGCACAAAAATGGTCATAGTTGAAGCTCTGCCAATGGCAAGCTGCATGGAAATTGCAAGGGTCCTGCTTGACTTTAAGGGAAAAAGCGTTATTGGAGTAATGATGGGCATGGATGAGGATGCCGCGGTCAGGCTTCTTGAATCTGCAAACGTTCCAGCTTTCAGATTCCCAGAGGACGCTGTCAGGGCAATAAATTACTTTAACAGGATGTCTCACCCTGTAAAGAGGATAAGGATAAGCCAGCCAATAATGGAGGCTCAGGCCCTTACAAGGGGCAAAAGCTATCTGAAGGACTTTGAGGCATTTAAGTTGCTTGAAATGTATGGAGTGATGGTACCACCTTGGGGCACAGCCACATCAATTTATGAGGCGCGTAAAATTGGAGATCAGATAGGGTACCCGGTTGTGATGAAGCTTTCGCTGGATGAGCCTGGCCATAAAACTGAAATGGGCGGGGTGATAGTGGGCGTTGATAAGGACGGCATTGATGGCGCGTTTTCAGAGCTTGTAAAAAGGAGCCCAAGAATCCTGATTCAAAAGCAGATTGATGGCGCTGAGCTATTCCTGGGTGGGCTTGATGATCCTGTTTTCGGTCCAACCTCAGTTGTTGGCATTGGCGGGGTTTACGTTGAAGTATTAAAAAGCCTGAGCTATGGGCTATGCCCTGTTTCTGAGGATGAAGCGTACTTTATGCTTAATGAAAGCAGGGCTCATCAAATGCTTAACAGCAGGGGAAAGGCATATGATGAAAATTCAGTGATCAGCACCATAACCAAGGTTTCAAGGCTTATAGTTGACCTGGGGGTAAAGGAAATGGACATAAATCCGCTTATTGTAAATGAGGCCGGGGCGTACGCTGTGGATCCAAGGATAGTGCTAAAGCAGTGAAAATGATGTGCCATGGCAAGTGATCACGCGGGATTTTTTTCAAGGGCCAGGTGGGGCCCAGGATCAGTATCCTTTATTATAATTCTGATAGCCATCGCAATGGTGATTTTGATCTATGGCAGGTTTAAAGCGATTTATATATTTGAGTCAGGGGTTATATTTCTGATAGTGGTGATCTTTATACTGATCAAGGCAGCGGAGAGAATAACGATTGTGGGATCAGGAACGCCTGGACCTTAGCTCTTCAAGTATCTTCTTTGCTGAATCAAAGTTCACGCTCTTATCCTTTATCATCCTTGAAGCCACTTCATCAACTTCAGATATATTTGCGCCAGCGCTTATTGCCAGACTTCTTGCATGTAGCTTCATGTGCCCGCTCTGGATGCCTTCAGTTACCAGCGCATACATTGCTGCAAAGTTCTGGGCAAGCCCCACAGAAGCCATTATTTCAGCAAGCTCCTTTGAACTGGGGTTTTTCATTATCTTAAGGGCCACTTTATTGACAGGATTTATTCCAACAGAACCTCCAAATGAAGCCACCTGCAGCGGCAGCTCTATTCTCCCAACCACATAATCTCCTTCAAGCCTGTAGTCAGTCAGGGGCATGTACCTTCCAGTTCGTGATGCATATGCATGTGCTCCAGCTTCAATTGCCCTTGTATCATTGTTTATGGTGTTGGCAACTGCAATTATGCCGTTCATTATTCCCTTGTTGTGGGTTGTTGCCCTGAAGACGTCTGCCCTTGCAAGGTTGTAAGCGTGAATCAGGCCCTGCGCAGCCTCTTCAGCATCTTCGCCAAGCTCGCTTATTGGAAACCTGGCGCTTGCCCTGGCAATTCTCTTTACTGCGTAATTTGAAAGTATCCTAAGCAGGTACTTTCCTCCACTCCTTTCAGCAAGGTACGGAGCTATGCCCTCTGCAACGGTATCGACGGTGTTCGCTCCCATGGCGTCAAGCACGTGAACGTAAAAGTAAAAGACAAGCATGTTGCCGGAATCCGTGTACAGGGGCTTGATTTCAAAATCGTAAACCCCACCAGCCTTTCTTATTATTTCAGGAAGCATTTCATTTGCCATTTTTAATATTTCTCTCCTTGATTCCATGATGTTTTTTATCCCCTCATAGACATCCTTAACATCTATCAGCTGCACGGTTCCAATCATTACTGGCTCATCCGCTTCCGCCTGAAATCCTCCACCAGCCCTGGCTATTTTTGCTGCCTTGCTTGCGGCTGCTACAACTGATGGCTCTTCAAGGGACATTGGAACAAGCACATCCTTCCCATTTACAAGAAAGTTTGTTGCAATTCCCACAGGATATGATATTACCCCTATTACGTTCTCTATCATCCTGTCCGCTACATCCATTGTAAGCCCACCGCTATCAAGGGGACTCCAGTCAGAAATTCCAGTGACGTTTGAAATGGCTTCCCTCCTTTGCTTTACGCTCATCCTGTGCAATCCGGATATGTTTGACATGAAGCAGATTTCACATGAGCTGCGTTAATAATGTTTTCCCTTGACGGCTCAAGTTAGACCATTGTGCAAGTTTAACGTTTAAATTTATGAGATTCCAAAATTGCGCATGGCATTTGAAGATTTAAATGGTAAGGTGGTGCTGGTAACTGGAGCATCAAAAGGGCTCGGCAGGGCAATGGCGCTGGAGTTCAGCAAATACGGCGCAAGGGTTTTTGCAAATTACAATTCATCAAGTGAAAAAGCGCTGCAGTTAAAGAAGGAAAATCCTGCAATTGAAATATTAAAGGCTGATGTTTCAGACAGAAAACAGGTGGCGGAAATGGTGAGCTCAGTAATTTCATCAGCTGGCAAAATTGACGTGCTGGTTAACAACGCAGGCATATGGAAGCTTCAGCCGTTCGAGGACTTTGACGAGGCTGAATTTGAAAGGATGTGGCGGGTGAACCTGCTTGGCTCAATTTACACAACGCTTGAAGCTCTGCCACACATGAAGGAGCGTGGGGGATCCATAATTAACATAGCATCAAATGCGGGAATAGGAACAGCTGCAAATGGAACAACGCTGTACGCTATAACCAAGGCATCAATTATAATGCTTACAAAGAGGCTTGCCTTTGAATTGGGAAAGCACAACATAAGGGTAAATGCAATAGCCCCCGGCTGGACAAAGACCGATTTAACTGTGGGAGGGAAAAGCACGGAAGAAATAGATCAACTTGAATCTTATTTCAGATCAAGGAGCGAGATAAACGCGATAGGAACTCCAGAGGACATAGCAAGGCTTGCAGTCTACCTTGGGTCAGATTATTCCAAATTTATGACGGGTCAGGTAATAGTAATAGACGGTGGAAGGATCGATAATCTCACTCATTCAATATGAGCGATGCGTTGCATCAAAAAGGCCGCTGAACCTCCCGGGAATGCTGTATCATTGAGCTTTTCACCCAGGAATACAATAAGGTCCTGCCACAGGTGTGGCTGTGTTCAGAAAACGGCCAATGGAAGGGAATTCAGGCGTCATAAATGTGGGCTGAACAGGGGGCTTGAATGTGTCAATAAATATAGCCCTTAATGAGGGAGCCCCCAGATGCTGACATGAATCCGCCCAGAACGGCCTGCCTTTAGGCAGCTCACAGAAAGAGCTCCATGAGCCTTTTTGCGCTTACCCTGACCTTTACAAATTTTGAATAAGCGCCGAACCCAAGCTGCAAAAATGATCCCTTTGAATCCCTTATGTTTACCCCTATGCCTATTTTGTGCAAAAATTCAGACAGTTTTCCCAGTCGCTCAACACTCTTCATGTTCAAGCCAGCCCTTTTTATTGCGCTTTTTATATAATTTGTATCGTTTATAAAAATGGTAATTTTACTATCCTGAGCTGTTACTGTGCTGAAAGGTAAGCCATTTACCTTTATCTCAACCTTTCCTGAAATTTGCACTTTACTGGGCTTTTTCATTATCTTTTGTCTGCAATGGGTACGCTGTGAAACTTATTTTTCCGTTGATTATTATTGATGTATTTGTTCCCTGGATCTTTATTGACAGGTTATCAAATGCAAGTTCACCAGTGCTCTTGGTTCCTTCTATCGCTTTAATTAAACCAGATATAAGGGATTCCTCTTCGCTCATACCTTGTTTTTTACATCGCTCAAATATAAATGTGCCGATGCTGGCCAGCTGCTGCCTTTTTCAGTAAATTTTTAAATGGATTAAACGATTGGCAATTTTAACCTTTAAATTGGATTAATAGTCATATTTATATATTACAATTTTAAAATATGAGCCATGGTACCAGAAAAGAAGTGGCATGGGGTTGATAGATCAAAGTACCAGTGGTATCCAATAATTGATTACGAAGCTTGCACATCGTGTGGCTTATGCCTTCTCACATGTGGCAATAACGTTTTCACCTGGTCAGTTAGCAAAAATGTTCCACTTGTAGCAAATCCCGGAAACTGCGTTCTTGGTTGCACTACGTGTGGAAAACTCTGCCCAGAAGATGCCATAAAGTTCCAGGGCGACCCAAAGGAGTTTATTGGAAAGCTAATACGCGAAAACAAAATATTTCCCACAGTTAGGAAAGAGCTTGATGAGCGGTTAAAGGCTCATCCTGATCACATAATTGAGGAGGAGTTGGAAGTTGCAAGGAAGTAGCTTTGCCGTCTGGCACGGCCTAAACAGGAGCAGCATTAACTGGCATCCCATAATTGATGAAGACAAATGCGTTGGCTGTGGAGCATGCGTTGTTACCTGCTCTGAAAAGAGAAACGTGTTCGGATTTGATCCAAAGCGCAAAAAGGCAGTTGTCCTTTATCCCGATAATTGCATGGTAGGATGCGATAACTGCAGGGTGGCATGCCTATGGAATGCAATTTCCTTTCCAGATTTTTCACAGCTTAAAGACGTCGCAAAGTCTCTTATCGATTCAGGCGCAATATCAGCAGAACTTGAGGCAAAGATAAGCTCGATAAATTCAGGTTAAACTTCTGGAAATTTGAATTAGCTATGAATTGATGTAACTTTCTCGCTTTACGCTATCTTTTATATTTAATATCCTACTTATTATTGGCACAAATTCTTCCCTTACTGAAAAATACGTGTATTTTGACTGCTCCCTTTTTTTCAGCAACCCCGCATAATATAACTTATAAAGGCTAAGAGTTATAGTTGGCTGAGGCAAATTTATAGCTGGCTCGAGCTCACATGCACAAAGCTCACCATTTTTAATGAGAGCATCAACTATGGCAAGCCTAATCTTATTTGAAAGCGCCTTCATTATGGTTTCGATACGCTCGTAATCATTTATGTTAATGGGTTTAACATTCTTAATTTTGCAGTTATCGGCCATAATCATCTGTTATAGTTAGTTGAATTTTAACCTTTTTATAAATTGAGTTTGCCAATCAATAACTCATATTTATTAACCAAAATCAATGCTGTTACATTGAGCGATCTATAATGAAGTTAGTGGCCTGGGGGAAGCGGCAAATCTCCAGTGCTGGAATGCCCCAACGAAAAAATTAATGAAGCGCTATTACTGTATAATGAACAGCTTGCGCCCGTGAGAACCACTTCCGCATGAAGGGCTCAGCTGTGGGTGGTCTAGCCTGGTCGTTCAAACAGAAAGCCTCCACCTTTTAAAGGCGTGAGCAGAATGTGACACCAGAGGTTCTTGAACTGTATGATAGTTGCTGATCCATCCCATCTTTTCTTAAGCGCTTCTGACATATTCTCCACGCCTTGGAAGTTCTGCGCTGCGAATGGAAACCATTTGGCGCATATGCCCGATGTGTGCCACCTAGATATGCCCGTGGCTATTGGACGCATGCACCACTATACAATAAACTTATTAATAAACGTCTAGCACTTCATCGCATCGCAAGCTCAGTGGCTTTCGCGCTCAAACCAATTTGTAAATCATAATGTAACCAGCCACACCGCAATCAGGGAAAATGTTAACACAGGAAGCGCTAGCAGAAATCCCACCTTCATATAATATCGGGTGGAAATTTTTATTCCACCTTTTCTTTCAAGAGTGTATAACCAGAGGAGAGTGGCCAAAGAACCAATGGGTGTAAATTTGGGACCAATGTCATTGCCTACTACATTAGCGTAAATAATGGATCCGGGATCAGCAAACCTTGATGCTGCAAGATTGCCGATCATCACAGAAGGCATGTTGTTCATGCTGGCAGCGATAAGGGCAAAGAGGTAACCAGAAAGCAATGTTGAAACCGGTTCCCCCAGTCTGGAAAATGTAGCCAATATGGAAAATATTATTTCTGTCAGCCCCTCCCTCCCTAATCCAAACACTATTATATACATACCAAGCGAGAAGATAACTATTTGCCACGGTGCAACTCGTATTATTCTGTTTGTATCTATTTTGCCGTTTATCCTGGCTATCAGAAATATTGCAGTTACTACCGGTACAGCTATAAATGCAACAGGTATTCCATAAATCCCCCCTATTGAATATGATATTATAAGAAGTATTATTGTCGGAATAGCGAGTTTAAATAACAAACTATCCTTTATAACGCTTGCTGGGTTGCCAAGCTTTTCAATGTCGTAACTATGTGGAATGCTTTTTCTGTAGTATAATGTTAAAAAGGCCATGCTAGATGCAATAGCAACCAGGTCAGGCACTATCATTACCCTTGCATACTCCAGGAAAGAAATTGAAAAGTAACTTGCAGTTACTATGTTAACCAGGTTGCTCACCACCAGCGGCAGGCTGGCCGAATCAGCTATGAAGCCAGTGGCAATTATAAAGGGTATTACGCGCTTCTTATCCACGCCTGCCCTTGTCAGTATAGAATATACTATGGGCGTCAGGATAAGCGCTGTTCCGTCGTTTGCAAACACTGCAGAAATTCCCGCTCCAAGCGCAATTATCAAAACAAATAATTTTATGCCGTTTCCGTTAGCAAGCTTTGCTATTCTTATTGCGGCGTACTCAAAGAAACCAGCCTCATCAAAAATCAGTGAAGCAATTATAACAGCTACAAAGGTAAATGTGGCATTCCAAACTATTCCCCATACAACATATACATCATAAATGGTTGTAATCCCGAGAATCAGGCTTATTGCTGCTCCTGCGATTGCAGAATACCCTATTCCTATGTTCTTAGGCTTCAGAATCACCATTGCCAGAGTAACCAGAAATATGATAAATGAAATTATGAATAGAATGGTCATGCTAGCTTCAGGCTTTCAACTTTTTTCTTTATTTCGTCCCTTATCTTTCTCACTTCTTCAATGGATTTTCCTTTTGGATCATCTATCTTCCATTCAACGAATTTCCTTCGCATTTTAGCAAGCATTGGCGCAGGGCAGACGCCCTCTATTGAACAGCCCATAGTTATGGTCAAATCGGCCCACTCTATCATTTCATTTGTGAGCATCTTTGGCTTCCTTTTGCTAATATCTATCCCAATTTCCTTCATAACGGTTACAACTGTCGGGAGAATGCCTTTGGCAGGCACAGTTCCAGCGCTTTTAGCTTCATAACCAAGCCTCTCAGCTATGGCTTCAGCCATCTGGCTCCGTCCTGCATTTTCAATACAAACAAATAAAAGCTTCACATTAACCCGTACATGATTTGCATATTTAAATCGTAAAGTTTCGGATAATGCAGTAACTACTGAGACCCGTAGTCAAGCTTGACGTACTCCTGTGGCTTGCAGCTGCTTTTCAGTTTTTTATATTGATCCTTTTCAGCAGCCCACCTGAGCAGGGGCAGCATTGCGTTCCTGAGCCCTTTACCATCATCTGATAAGCTGTATTCAACCCTGGGTGGAATCTCTGGAAACACCCTTCTTGTTATAAGGCCATAGGCCTCCAGTTCCCTGAGTATAGCAGTCAGGGTTGAAGGTGACACGCCATCCAGTTCCTTTATCAAGGAGGAAAATCTTATGGTACCTGCGTTGCCTATTGAATTTACTACAAGCAACACCCATTTTTTACCCAAAATGCCAATTATTCCATCCAGCGCACATACGCAGTAATTATCATTCACCATAGCTACTATATGTTACTGAACTTACAGATATAAATACTTCGATTTTTATAGTAATTATGATGAAAAAAGTAGGAATTATGATTGATTATGGGTATCATGACCTTGAACTGTGGATACCATACTATAGGTTCTTGGAGAAGCATATAGATTTTGAAGTTATCGCGTGGGAAAACAGGGAATACAGGGGAATATTTGGCGTTGATCCAGCAAAACCCACAAGAGTTCTATCTGAGTCTGAACCTCTAGATGACATTGAGCTTCTTTACCTGCCAGGTGCCAAGTCCCCGAGAACCTTATGAAAAACTCGAAAACGTTACCGCTGATAAAGGATCTTTACAGTAATGGCATTAAAATTGCAACCATATGTCATTCACCATTGATTCTTGCAAAGGCAGGCCTGATAACTGGCGAGAAAATTACTGGTCACCCTTCAATAGCAAACGAGCTTGCTAGATATAATGTGGAACTTGCTGAAGACTCATTTATCGTAAATAAACGCATTATATCTGGCAAAACACATTATCAAATGCATGAATTTTTACCTCAACTTTTGAAAATTATAAAACAGGGATAATCACCTGTTTCATTAACAAAGGCAGTTATTTTAACCATTTTTTAAAATTGCATAGCCATGCGCATTAAATTATTATGACATCCTCCTCACACCATCCTGTTTGAACGACCAGGCTAGACCACCCACAGCTGAGCCCTTCATGCGGAAGTGGTTCTCACGGGCGCAAGCTGTTCATTATACAGTAATAGCACTTCATTAATTTTTTCGTTGGGGCATTCCAGCACTGGAGATTTGCCGCTTCCCCCAGGCCACTAACTTCATTATAAAAAAGCGCCCTGGCCGGGATTTGAACCCGGGTCACGGCGGTGACAGCGCCGCATACTGGGCCTCTATACTACCAGGGCTCAGTACCCTTATGGAATAAAGGAGTTTTAAGCATTTCTATGTCTAAATAACTGTGGGATAGATATGTCCTTCCATCGCTTGTGGGTGGGCACTTCCTGACAGGTGGAATTGGGTCGATGAACTCGTGAGGTCCCTGAATGAAGCCCAAGCTATGTATATGACAGGCATGCTGATGCATACCTGCCCACGTAGAGTGAAACCCTTTTTGGAATGGCATACATGGGATTAATGCAAAAGCTTATTTAATGCACAGAAGGATGGATTACGTTAGGAATTGGATAATTTAGAAGCTATTATCAATGAAGCCATGAGCAAGGCTGATAAGAGAAAGTTTGTTCAATCAGTGGAAGTTATGATCAGGCTGGATTCTAACAGGACAAAGCAGCAGACGTTTAACGACCTTATCTACCTGCCTCATCAAATACAGAGCCCTTCCAGAATAATGGTTATAGCTGGAGGTGAAATGGCGCTTGAGGCTAAAAAAATAAACGCCCAGATACTATCCCCTGAAGAGCTTGACAGGCTTGCAACAAATAAAAGGGAAGCCAAGAAGATGGCAAGGAGAACTTATGCTTTTATTGCTGAAGCATCAATGATGGCGAAGGTTGGTAAAAACCTGGGACCCATACTGGCCCCGAGGGGCAAGATGCCTGTTGCGGTTCCAGGGCCTCAGGCGCTTACGTCAACGTATTCAAGGCTGCTTGCAAGCACCAGAATACGTGGAAAAAACCAGCTTGGGGTTCAGGCCAAAGTTGGAAAGGAGGGAATGGATGCAAAAAGCATTGCAGAAAATGCAAATGCAGTGATAGATTACCTTCAAAAAAAGCTTCCGCCAAAGAGCATAAGCAGGATTGGGTTCAAGCTTACCATGGCCCATCCAATTAAGAAAAAATATGAGGAAGTGAGTTGAGCAAGTTGCAAGCCCAGATAAAGAAGAAATCCTACCCAATTAAAAAGGTTCAAATGATGGAAAAGCTGCAAAAGCAGCTTTTATCTTATAAGTACGTTGCAGTGATCAGCCTTAACAAGGTGAGGTCAAACCAGATAGGTCAGCTGAGGAAGAAGCTTGCTGGCAAGGCTGAGTTTATGGGCATAAAGAACAAGGTTGCGCTGAAAGCAATGGAGGGAAAGGAAGTATATAAGATAGCTGATTCCATAATTGGCCAATCAATGCTTCTTTTCTTTAACATGGATCCATTTGAGCTAAACATGATGCTTGAAAAGAACAAGATAATGCTAGCTGCCAAGGCTGGTGATATAGCAACTCAGGACATAATCGTGCCAGCTGGAAACACTGGCATGCAGGCTGGGCCTATATTGAGCGATTTCAGGGAGCTGAAGATACCAACCAGGATAGAAACCGGGAGCGTCTTCATAAACAAGGACACCGTTGTAGCCAAAAAGGGTGAGGCAATAAGCAAAAAGCTGGCTTCACTGCTTTCAAAGCTTGGAATAAAGCCAATTGAATCTGGAATCAGATTGAGCTCAGTTTACTATAATGGCATGGTGATAAAGGGCGAGGATCTGAAGATAGACCTTGACGCAATAAGGGAAAGCGTGATAAGGGCTAATGGGGAGGCGTTCACGCTGGCTTATGAAATACAGTACCCCGATAGGGAAATACTGCCCGCAATTATAGCTGATCACTTTATAAAGGCCAGGAAGCTTTCAGTTGATTCAGGATATGTAACAGAGGAAAACGTCAGTGAATTGCTAATTGACAGGGAAATTAAGGCATCAAAGCTCAGGCAAATAGCACAATAGACAATCAATCAATCACAATAATACAGCTCCTTCCTTCTCTGTTTTAACAAAGGCAGAGCTTCTCTGACCCTTAAGATTCTGTCTTTTGAAAGATCGGCATAGATGAGCCCCTCCTCCTCTGTTGCCCTTGCAATAACAATTCCAGCTGGGTCAGAAGCCATGGTTGTTCCTGTATAAATACTACTTATCTGGTTAGAGGTAAGAACGTACATTGTGTTCTCCATTGCCCTGGCTTTTACAAGCACTTCCCACTGATCCATCTTATTGTATCCAGCATACCATGCGCTTGGGACTATCAGGGCATCAGCGCCAAGAAGGGCAGTTTGCCTTGCAAGCTCAGGGAACCTGATTTCGTAACACATTATTGTGCCAAATTTAAACCCCATATAATCAAATATCATGGGTCTGTCATCTGACGCGATAAGCCTTTCCGCTTCACTTGACCCAAAGGCCACAAATAGATGTGACTTGCGGTATTTGGCGGCAATTTTCCCGTCATTTTTAATGATGTAGGCTGCGCTGTGAACTTCAGGCCTCCGTTCTCCCCTTTCATAAACTCCAATGACAACAGCAATTTGAAGCTTATTTGCGGCTTCGCTTACCCCCTTTAAAAATTCTGAATTACTGCTTTCAGCAATTTCGTAGAGGTCATCCGCGCCCAGCTTGCTTTCAGCATAAAAATTAGAATATTCAGGAAAAACTATCATTTTGGCTGAATTATCATGAGCCATTTCCATAAATCTTATTGCCTTCTTCAAATTAGCCTCAGGATCTGAAACTGAGGTGAACTGAGCAAGGGCAACCCTTAACTTTTCCATGAACTAAATAGCGCACCCATGGATTAAAGAATTTCTCCAGCAAATTGAAATTTATTCAGCTGGAATTTTTAAAAAGCTTATATTTGGTTTAATGCATGACCAGCATATGATCCAAGGAGGAGCTTCTGAACCGTATGTGCCATTTGACCAGAAGGGAGCTGTGGATTATGAAAAGTTAAGGAATGCAATAATCTGGTTGCAGGAAAAGGGGGTCAGGGGATTTATGGTTAATGGAATTGGTGGCGAAGGGCTTGTGCTTAGTCTGGAAGAAAGGAAAAAGGTGCTTGAAAATGTAATCGATGTGGCAAAGGGCAAAAGCGAGATCTCTGTGTTGATAACAGCCTATTCAGCAAACGCATCAGTTGAGCTTGCAAGGCATGCAAAGGATGCTGGGGCAAGCACTGCGGTTATATCTCAACATCCAATTTACCCGTTAAAAAGCCCCGTAGATTACTTTAGGGATATTGCATCAAGGTCCCCGCTGCCGCTGATACTGTACAATGAAAAACTGCTGGGGAACCTCCTGACACCGGCACAGGTAATCTCAGTGCTTAAAATCGATGGCATGGTTGGGTACAAGGACAGCACCAGGGATATAGGACACCTTCAGGAGGTTGTGGACGAGCTTCCTGAAAAATCAACGCTCTTGGCTGGCAGCGATTCCCTAATTTATACAACTTACACGCTTGGGGGAAAGGGCATTGTATCATTGGTTATCAATGCATTTCCAAATCTAGTTCTTGACCTTGTAAAAAGCATGGAGGAAAGGAATTTTAAGAGGGGGCTTGAGCTGCAGGCCAAAGTTAACAGGGTGAGGGGAATTTTAAAATCATATGGGTTCAGCGCAGGATACAGGGTGGCTGCCA
>JABEBW010004050.1_pt1 | contig 29832 bp, 29 predicted proteins | sample 7245961 | NCBI WGS metagenome assembly JABEBW01 (sample SAMN14506364, study PRJNA622280) | hot springs metagenome | biome: hot spring [ENVO:00000051]|acidic hot spring [ENVO:00002120]; feature: spring [ENVO:00000027]|sediment [ENVO:00002007]; material: sediment environment [ENVO:01001048]...
TGGCAATCCTGTTGTTATATCTGACTGACCACTTTCCATCATCAACAATCCTGTTTCAGGGTCCTTTAACCACTGTATATATACCTTGAGTGTTGGAACTTTATTGTACCCGGGAACACCAGGGATTGGAACATAGTTTGGATTGGGTGCAAGAACAATTGATTGTCCCGCTAAGTATGATTCAATCATGTAAGGACCTGATCCCATAGTATTCCAACGCACATAAGTGTTATAGTTTGCCTCATTCCCAAATTGTGTGTAATTTAAAAATCCTGATGGTGTAAACTCTATGCCTGCTCCATGCTGGGCAAGCCAATTATAATCAATGATTCCACCACCCTCTGGATCGGCAACATAATACAGAAATGCCGGATCAGGTTTCAAGAGATGGAATGTTATACTCTGTGTTGCATTGTTGTATGTTATAGCGCTTGTTATATTTGTGTACAATGATTGTCCATTGGACCAGTTCAATGCCCATCCGCCACTTGGCAAAAGATCCTGTGCAAGGATCCAGCCTGCTGTTCCCGGTTCTCCAGTCATGAAGAGTAATGTTCTTACCAAGCTTGCATACACATCAAACACTGTCACAGGATCTCCGTTTGCAAATTTCAGTCCTGACCTTATATAGAATGTATAATTCAAACCATCAGGTGAAATGAGGCCATTTGATATTGATGGTACCTGTTTTGCCACTATTGGTACAAATTGTGTTGTGCTTGATCCATTGTATGCTATCAATGTTTCATAAACATTTGCTATTATTTCCATACCGACTGTTTCATAGTCTATTGCAGGATCAAATGAATATGCACCGCTTGGCACAACCTCAGCAACATTTATCACACCGGGATTTGGAACATTTCCAGCTCCTTTTAATATACCAACTGTTTGAACATTTGATGCAACAACTATTGTGTCCACGGTTGTCATATTATAATGCTGTCCACTCAAAACCTGTGAAATATAGCTTGTTGGTAAATAGTTTATGGATGTTGTATTGTTTACAACCAGATCCTTCATGAAATTTGTCTGGTTGTAAGATATCAATGTTAATGTTACAGTATAAATACCTGGTTTAGAATAGGTGTGCGTAACAAGTTGGCTCAAAAATGATCCTGTTGAACTGTTGTATTGGACAGGATAAACAGTTGAGTTTCCATCACCGAAGTTTATAACATAGTATGCAAGGGACCAGTTTGCTGCGGATGGTGGCTGCAGATATGATAAGAGAAATTCTGCACTTTCATTTATTCCAAATATTGGTGCGTTTTTGTTTATGGTTGTGTTGAACGTTATAACTGGCTGTGAAGCCTCACTTGCCAATGATGGTGAAAGCTTAGGAGCAGTTATTGTTACTGGAAACAGATGGGCAAGGTTTGTAACATATCCTGCTGAATTAGAGGCATTTACTTCAACAAGGTATGATCCTGGATTCTGATAGGTATGATTTACAATTGTACCATTACCCATAGTTCCATCACCAAAGTTCCATACCACATTCGTTGCTTTTCCTGTCACTAGAGCGGTAAATGTAATAGAAGATCCTGCTGTTGTTAACTGCGTGGATGCGGTTATAGAGACTGCAGATGGTGCTGAAGAAGTTGAGGTCGTACTCGATGGTTTATACATCATTACTGCTACTGCTGCTATCACTACAATAATCACTACCACCACAGCTATAATAGCTGCTGTTGCTTTCTTCATATTTATCTACCTCTAGAACATCGATAATACGAATCGATATACAATATTTTTGTAAAACCATTATTTTTAAAAGGAATCAGTAATTTTTTTGAAATGTTTATAAATAGATGTGAAAAAATATTCAATATAAAAGCTAAAACCATGAATAATAATCAAAAAATAGAGTTTATGATATATGTCTGTTTTATTTTTCTATCCTCCTAAGTGATTTTTCTTCGTCCCTGCATTCTATTTATAAAGGGAAAAATTCATCTATCTATTGTTCGAAAATATTGCGAGATTTCAGGTGATTTTGACAAGAACTATTATTTTTAAGGTAATCGGCCTGAAAGTAAAACACCCTAAAAAGAAAATGGTAGATAAAAATTTATACTAATGCTCATAGAATTAAAGAATTTTTTACTTATGAAATAATAATTTTTCATTTTTTTCAGTATTTAATCCAATATATTAAATTCTATCTTTCAATAATGTTCTTTTGATCTTCCCCGCATCTATTATTATATCATTATTAATTCCCCATAGCCCTGAATCAATGAAATTTACAAACGAAAGTTCTTACAATTTTACATTCTTTATGGATCTATATTTGTTGAAAAAGCACGATCATTTCTAATAAAAATAAGGGTAACATATTACCTATCAATTTTATATTTTAAATCAACATTAAGGGCTTGTGGAACAGTGATACATTATGAACAGGAAAGAAATATATCTGCCATTGTCCGGATTTGTAATGGCTGCGGTATTATTGTCTTCTCTTTCATCATTTGTAATTTTTATCAACTATTTTTCCAAGATCACAAATACTAACCCGAATTTATTACTCTATCTTGGCACATTACTTTACTTTGCAGGTATGCCAACCGGCAAGCTAATAGCAAGAGTTTTAAAGTACCATAAAAATATGACACTTGCCACACTTATTGTTTTGGCTGTAATATCAGCAACAGTAATATCTATGCCATATGTTAATAATTTTGCATTGCTTCTTGCATTCAGGTTTATACAGGGTGAAGCAACAATTTTGATGGAGATATTTTCCTTGAGCTATTCTTATATTTACAACGAACGCAGTAGAATACTTGCAAGCACATTTTCCATATCTGGAATACCTGCAGGTGTGTCTATAGGAAGCGCTGTACCTTTCCTGGCAAACATGAATCCTGACTTGGTTTATGCAATATTGGGATTACTATCATTCATTCTTATAATTCCATTTGTTATTCTTTTAAATAAAAATAAAAATGCTTTAAATGTACTTAAAGAAGAAAAGAGAGGAACCACCGTTAAAATGTCTATAACCTGGATAATGGGATTTTTATGGATGTCTATTGCTGGATTCAATCTTGTTTTAGGCAGCATATTACCTGACTATCTGGTTACATATGATCCCAAAGATATAGTGATGGCAATGAACATATTTGGGTTCTGGGGAGCTGGAGCAACCATAGTTGGAGGTTTAATTGCATATTTTCTATATCCTAAAAATTTAGGATACAGAGCTCTTATTTATGTAAGCATTTTTGGTTATTTGGTTGCTGTGCCTGGTTTTATATTGCTTGCATTAAAAGTTACAAATTTAACATTATACCTTGCTGTATTTTTCGTACAATTTGAAGCATTTGTAATTGCTGCAATATATACACTTCCAAGAAAGCTGTATCCTCCCGGTCTGGTTGCAAAAGGCACCTGGGAATTTTCATTCATTGGATCTTCAGGACATATCATTGCACCTTTAATTCTATTTCCCCTAGCATATTCAATGGGATTTAGCTTTATGTTTATAACCATCCTTATATTCCCAATTTACGGAATATTTGCATTGGTATACATTCTTACAAAGATTAAATAAGATCCGGGGAATCTAAAAAATTCTTAGATTGCAACTTTTATTTAATAATCCTGTTAAATTTCAACGAAAAATCATTAAATATTCATGGATCATTGAAATTTTGAGGTAAAATGCGTTTATGGTCCATACATCCAAAATATCTTGACCCTAAAGGTCTTGTGGCCCTTTGGAGAGAAGCTCTTCTGGCAAAAGAGGTAATCTCTGGAAAAACTAAAGGGTACAGAAATCATCCGCAGTTAATCAGATTTTATAATACAAAAAATCCATGGGCATCCATAAATGTTTATCTTATTTATATTTTTGAAGAGGCTAAAAACAGGGGTTACAATTTCAATGTGAATAAAATAGATAAAATTGAAAAAAATCTGGAAGAAAAAATACCTGTCACAAGTGGTCAGGTTGAATATGAGATGGAATTGTTAAAGATAAAACTGGGAGAAAGGAACAGAGAATGGTTGAAAAAATTGAATAATGTGAAAAAAATTGAAACAAATCCCGTTTTCATTGTTGTTCCCGGTGGAATAGAAAAATGGGAAAAGGTTAAAGATGATATTAAAAAGAAAAATTCATTATAATGCTGTAATATTTTAAAAAAAAGGTGTTTTTATGGAAGTAAAATGTACAAAATGTGGTAGAAAAAGGGAGGGCCTTGAACCAAGGTGCAAATATTGCGGTGCGCCCTTTGATATGGATATAGATTTTCCCTATAGGGAAAATAACTTCCCATACATAGATAAATGGATCTCTCTGGGAGAAATAAAGACACCAATTTTGAAGAAAGGAAACGTTTACTTTAAACTTGATTATTTTTCACCAACTTTTTCTTACAAGGATAGAGGAGCAAAAACATTGATTTCATTCCTTTTTTCAAAAAAGGATGAGTACGGAATTGAAGAAATAGATGAAGATTCTTCAGGAAATGCAGGTGCTGCAATTGCAGCCTATGGAACAAACGCTGGTTTTAAAGTTAACATATTCGTTCCTGAAAGAACCATGCCTGGAAAAATAAGGCAGATTGAAGCTTATGGTGCGAATATTTTCAAAGTAAAGGGATCAAGGGAGGATGTTCAGAGGGCAGCTGAAAACCATCATGGAATATATGCAAGCCATGTCTTTATGCCTGAGTTCAGGGATGGGATAAGAACACTTTCCTATGAAATATTTGAGGATCTAGGGGAAATAGATAGAATTTTTGTCCCTGTTTCAGCAGGTACATTATTGATAGGTATGTTCAAGGGTTTTAAACATTTATTCGATTCTGGTGAAATTGATAAAATACCTGAAATAGTTGCTGTTCAAACGGAACAGGTATCGCCTTTATGTGCAAGGATAAATGGATATGAATACAATCCAGATAGGGAAATTAATTCCCTTGCAGATGCGCTCGTATCAACAAAACCACCCCTTATAGACTTAATGGAAAAAATAGTTAGGGATCATGGGAAATGTATAACTGTTAGTGAAGATGAAATAAGGGATGCAAGGAATTCACTTGCAAGGATTGGTATTTACGCTGAATATAGCTCTTCAACAGTTTTTGCTGCTTTCAAAAAGAAAAATTTTGAGGGAAAGAATGTTTTGGTGATCACTGGAAATGGATTGAAGAATTCAAATTAATCTTTAGTTAGCAATTTTTTCAGCGTGTATTTTAATATTCCCCCATTCTTTATGTATTCCACCTCAGCCTTTGTGTCAACCCTTAGAATTCCTTCAATTTTTCTTTCATTTCCATTCCTTTTTATTGTTATCTGAACCTTTCCCTTTGGAACCATTTCACTTATGCCAATTATGTCAACAAGCTCATCTCCCTTCAGGTCATTTATTGGTTCTGGGATCTGTATGGGTATAACGCCCATATCAACAAGGTTGCTTCTATGAATCCTTTCAAAACCCTCAGCTATTATTGCCTTTACACCAAGTAAAGCTGTTGCCTTCGCTGCCCAGTCCCTGCTGCTTCCCTGGCCATACCTCTTACCCGCGAATATTACAAGTGGAATTCCCTGCTGCATGTATTTCATGGCTGCATCGTATATGCTCATTTCCTCACCATCAGGATAATACTTAGTGTATCCGCCCATCCTTTCAACCATTTTATTTTTGATCTTAACGTTGGCAAAGCCTCCCCTCACCATCACCTCATGGTTACCCCTTCTTGATCCATAGGTGTTGAAATCCTCCGGTTTAACACCGTTCTGGAGGAGATAAATTGCAGCGGGCGGTATGTTCTTCAACTTTTCCTTATCGTTTAGATCAATATTCCTTAAAATTTCTGGATCCGAAACTATTGTTCCTGCCGGGGAAATATGGTCTGTTGTTATGTTATCACCGAATATTGCAAGTATCCTTGCATTTATTATGTCCCTCAGAGGTTTCTCCTCAAAGGAAAAGTCATTGAACCATGGCGGCTCCCTAATATATGTGGATCTTGGATCAAACTCATAGTATTCTCCTTCTGGTATCTTCAATGCCTTCCAGTTCTCATCACCCTCAAATACGTTTTTATATTTTTCCTTGTAAAGATCTGAACTAACAAATTTTTCAATGTATGACCTTACTTCTTCATCCGATGGCCATATATCTTTAAGATAAACTGGCTTGCCATTGGGATCTAGACCAACAGGATCCTTTTCAAAATCCAAGTCCATTCTTCCTGAAAGGGCATAAACAACAACAAGCATGGGTGATGCAAGGAATGTACCTTTTATGTATGGATTTATCCTTCCCTCAAAGTTTCTGTTTCCGCTTAGAACGCCTGTTATATAAAGGTCGGAACTTTTCATTATTTCCTCCACTTCTTTAACTAGCGGTCCGCTGTTCCCTATGCATGTTGTGCATCCATAGCCAACAACATGGAATCCTAAAGCCTCCAGGTATGGTAAAAGACCTGAATTTTTTAGATATTCTGTTACAACAACCGATCCTGGTGCAAGGCTTGTCTTCACAAACGGTTTAACCTTAAGGCCCCTCTCAACAGCATTCTTTGCGATTAAGCCTGCACCCATCAAAACAAATGGATTGGATGTGTTTGTGCAGCTTGTTATTGCAGCCAAAGATACGGAAAAATCACCGAACTTATATTTTGTCCCCGAAATTTCAAGTTCAATTTCCTTTCTTTCCCTTCCTGCAAGTTTCTTCAGCTCCTCTGGAAGATTCTTTAATGGTATCCTTTCATCAGGATTCTTAGGTCCTGCTACGCATGGTTCAACTGATGAAAGATCAAATTCATACAATTCATCGTATGAATATTCCTGGCCCATGTAGAAAAGACCCTGTTCCTTCATATACTTTTCAATTATTGGTACAAGTTTTTCCCTTCCCGTCAACTTCATGTACCTTAATGTTATTTCATCCACTGGGAACAAACCTGCTGTTGCACCATATTCAGGAGCCATGTTTGATATTGTTGTCCTGTCCTGTAATGAAAGGTATTTTATACCTTCACCAATAAACTCAACGAATTTTCCAACAACCTTTTTTGATCTTAGGAATTGAGTAATGGATAAAACAATATCCGTTGCAGTAACACCAGGTTTAGGTTGACCGGTTAACTTAACACCAACAACCCTTGGTATTTCCATGTAAATTGGTTCACCAACAACAACAGCCTCAGCCTCAATTCCTCCAACACCCCATCCTAGAATACCAAGACCGTTGATCATTGTTGTGTGTGAATCCGTTCCTATTAAGGTTTCAGGGAATAAATATCCATTCTTTTCCATAACTATGCTTGATAAATACTCTGTATTGATCTGGTGAATTATTCCATTCCCCGGTGGAACAACCCTGAAATTCCTGAAAACCTTTGTTGCCCATTTGAGCATTGAATACCTTTCACCATTCCTTTCATACTCAAGTTTTTTGTTCAGTTCCAGAGCATAAGATGTTCCAAAGTAATCAACCTGAAGGGAATGGTCAATAACAAGATCTACCGGAACGACAGGATTTATTTTGTTTGGATCCCTTCCCATCCTCTGAACAGCATTCCTCATGGCAATAAGATCTATTACAACAGGTACACCAGTGTAATCCTGAAGAATTACCCTTTCTGGATAAAATGGTATTTCAACCTGTTCCCTTTTGATTATGCTTTCAATATGTTCGATTTTAACCTCACCGTTACCTAGTCTCCTCAGAAGGTTTTCAATCATTATTTTCAAAGAGAATGGAAGATTTTTAACGCTGTAACCCAACGATTCAAGATCCTCTATCCTGAAATATTTGTATGTTTTGTTCCTTACCTTCAATTCCCTTTCATTTATTTTAACATCCATATTAAACACCTTTTCCATCAATCGAAAAATAAGATTTAAAATTTTCTTATGGACATAATGCTATTCTCCTTGACCAGAGGCAGTCACCGCATGATGGAGCATTACCCTCACAGTCAAGATCCGTGTTTAAAACAAAATTGCAGGATTTGCTTGCAAAAACACAGTCAATGCAGGATGGATATATTGAAGATTTCACAATCCATCTAAATTTTCTGTACTGTAAATCCCTCCATATATCAATAAGACTCCTTTCCCTTATGTTTCCAAAGGAAAAGAAATGAACATCCTTTTTTCTTCCAAATATGTATTCCGTATAAGAATGCAAAAATCTGTAACAGGGAACAACATCACCCTTCCATGATATTACAGTGCTTTTTCTCTCCATAAAATCGCATGTTCTTTCTGTTTTCAGTTCAAATTCTGCCAAATTTACCTCCATCCTATACGTGAATGCCTTCTTCAAAAATTCATCTATTATTTTTTTATCAATGGATCCGTCATAAAGTATTTCATCCTTCTGTGATGAATCAAGTGGAATTAAATTTGAAACAAGGATCTTTGATACACCCATTTCATCAGCTATATCAGGTATTTTTGTTAATGTATTTATGTTTGATTTCATGGCGAGAAATTCTATTTCAATTTCAGGATAATCCGAACCATACCTTTTCTTTAATTCGCTTAATTTTTTAATGTTTCTGTAAACAACATTTTTTGAAATACCCCTTATGTTCAGAAAAATTTCCTCCGATGGTGAATCAAAGGATATTGTCACCTTCTTTACTCCTTTTTTTACAAATATTTCCGCCAACTTTTCATTCATTAATGTTCCATTGGTTGAAACCATTATTTCCTTTTTATCTACCATATTCAAAAATTTCAGAAAATCAGGATGAACCAAAGGCTCTCCAATTCCACCAAAATGAAATATTTCAACTGTTTCAATCTTATTTACATCTTCAATTAGCTTTAAAAACAACTTTTCATCCATAAATCCAATTTCCTCATTCCAGTATCTTCTGAAACACATTTTACAATTGAGGTTACAGGCGTTTGTTATTTCCACATAAATCTTTTTTAGAGGATCGTCCAGGAATTTTATCTCAGCATCGTTAAATTTAAAATGCATAATGGAAAGGAAAACATTAAGAATTTAATTTTTTTGTATTTTAAAAATAAATAATAGATTTTCGAAATATTTAAATATTAGTTACTTATATCATCAGTGTGATAAACAAGTTAAACAGATTTGGAGACATAGTTAAGATCAAAAATAAAACGATGGTTGCAAAGGTTTATCAACCTCCAAGGGTTGGTGAAGAGGTTTTTGATTCTCAGGGAACATATATAGGAAAAGTGGTATCCATTTTTGGTCCAGTGAAGTCACCTTACGTGAGAATAAAAATGGACAGGGATATGAACCTGTCAGGATATATATATAGAGGTGTTGGGTATGAAGGAAGAAAAGAAAAAGGAAAAGGCGGCATGGATAGACGAAATTGAAAAATGTCCTGAATGCGGATCAACGCATCTTGTGAGGGATTATGAGAGAGGAGAGCTTATCTGCCAGGATTGCGGTCTTGTAATAGATGAAAGTTATATAGATCAGGGTCCTGACTGGAGGGCATTCGATGCAGAACAGAAGGAGGAAAGGGCAAGGACAGGTGCACCAATGACATACACGATCCATGATAAGGGGTTGAGCACAGAAATTTCGTGGAAGAATAAGGATTCCTATGGTAAAAATATTCCAACAAGGAACAGGGCCCAGCTTTACAGATTAAGAAAATGGCAAAGAAGGATTAAAGTTTCAAATGCAGCTGAAAGGAACCTTTCACAGGCTTTACAGGAAATGGAAAGGATGGCCTCAAACCTTAACATACCAAAGGATGTTAGGGAAACAGCCGCAGTTATATACAGAAAGGCTGTAAGGGAGAACATGATAAGGGGGAGGAGCATTGAGGGAGTTGTTGCAGCATCAATATACGCAGCATGCAGAATGTTGAACATACCAAGAACACTTGAGGAAATAGCTGCCGTAACAAGGATAAAAAAGAAGGATATTGGTAGAACTTATAGGATCATGGCAAGAACTCTAAAATTGAATCTATTCCCATCAAACCCAGAGGATTATGTTGACAGATTCTGTGCAAAATTGAACCTTTCAGGAGAGGTGAAAAAGAAGGCCCTTGAAATCATCAAGCAGGTTGAAGAAAAGGGCTTAACATCAGGCAGGGGACCAACAGGTGTTGCTGCAGCAGCCATATATATTGCGGCAGTCCTGAACAATGAGAGGAGAACACAGAGGGAAGTGGCTGAGGTATCCGGTGTAACAGAGGTAACAATAAGAAACAGGTACAAGGAAATATCTGAAAAACTTGGTATAAAAATAGAGATATAAATATCTAAAAAGTCTTTTATACAATTTTTTTATTCTATTCCCAAATGAAGATTGCCTATGCCATATGTTCGCTTGGTCTCGGTCATGCTTCAAGATCCGTTCCTCTCATTGAAAAATTAATTAATGAGGGGCATGATGTTTATATCATAGCCCATGGAAGACCAATACATTTCATAAAAAAATATTTTAATGATATAAAAATAATTGATATACCCGATTTTCCTATTGAATACACAAAATCAGGTGCTGCACTTTTCCCTTACATAATATTCAAATCTCCAAGGATTATTGAATCATTGCTTAAAGAGCACAGCACATTTGTCAAATTATTCCAAAAAGAAAATTTCAAAGCTGTAATTAGTGATAACAGGTATGGTATTTTTGCCCCTGTTAATTCAAGGGCAAAGTCATTTCTAATAACACATCAGCTGAGGATCATGAACCCGTACAGGATAAAATTTCTTGAGGATCTCAGCATGTTCTATAATTCATTCTTGCAGAAATATTTCAACAAAATCCTTGTTCCCGACTTTGAAGAGAATTCACTTTCAGGTGATCTCTCCCATAACCTTAAGTATATTGATATGAAAAAGGTTGAATATATTGGACCGATATCTCAATACAGAAAAATTGATGCTGAAAAAAATATTGATACCCTTTTTGTAATATCAGGACCGGAACCGCAGAGAACAATTTTTGAGAACATAGTTTTAAATTCATTAAAAAACTTTGATGGAAAATATTTTGTTCTTCTTGGCAGACCTGACAAGGAAATTGAAGATAAAAACATAAAATCATTTGTTGGAAAGGATGAAATGGAAATACTTTTGAATTCATCAAAAATTATAGTTTCAAGATCAGGCTATTCAACAATAATGGATCTTTATTTCACGGGCGGAAAGGCTGTTTTTGTTCCCACACCATCACAGCCAGAGCAGGAGTATCTCGCAAAATACATGGAGGAAATGAATCTTGCCCTACAAATCAATCAGGATGATTTTTCAATTTCCAAAATATTTTTAAACAATAATAATATATTGGGTTTCAAGGGAGGCTACACACTGGATAAAACTCTTGAAAGGTTTATGGAGAGCATTCAGGATGTGTGAAAAATGGAAAGGAACACAAAGCTCCTGCTCATATCAGTATTAGTAAGTTTAATAGCAATTGCAATTATACTATCAGGTACAATTTCTAAAAATACATTTTATTATCTTTCAACAATGGATCCATTATGGCTTCTCGTTGCTCTCGCCTTACACGTTGTTTACTGGGTTGTATGGGGATTGAGAATAAAGGTTCTTGTAAGGAGTCTTGGAAAGAGAATATCATTTTTAAGGTCAATGAAGATTGTTTTGGTTAATGTTCTTGCAGCATCCGTAACACCTTCAAATGCGGGAGGTGAACCTGTAAGAATTAAAATGCTCAACGACTATGGATTGAGCGGTGGTGATGCAACCGCTGTTGTTGTTGGTGAAAGGGTCTCCGATGCAATATTTTTATTGTCCATGTTACCAATACTCATAATCTATTTCGGTTTTTCTTTATCTGGATTAATAGGAGATCTGTTGATAGGGGCATTTGTTCTCCTTTCACTTTCCTTAATCTTTATTGCAATAATTGTCTGGAAACACAAAAGTGTTGAAAAAATTATTACAAAGTTTGATTTTATACTTAGGCCATTCGTAAAGAGCAAGGTGAAAAGGTTCCAGTTAATTGAAAAAATAAAGAAGGAATTTTTAAACTTCAAGGATGGAATGAAAATACTTGTTATGAGAAATAAATTCTATTTCATTCTTGTTATAATGTTAAGCGCAATACTCTGGTTATCCGATTTTGTTGTTTTTTCTATAATACTTTTAAGTTTCCATCAGAATCCAATATGGATATATTCATTTCTTGCCCAGATAATTATTGTTCTCCTTACTATCATTCCAATTTCACCTGGAGGGAGCGGACTTGTTGAATTTGCATCTGCAATACTCTATTCACCCTTCATAAAGAAGGATATAATAGGAATTGTAATACTAATGTGGAGATTCGTTGTTTTTTACCTTAACATTATTGTTGGTTCATTTTTCACCTTTTCACACATATTTTCAAAAAAGAAATAAATAGAAGATCATGTTAAATCATGAAAATTCTTGTCTGCCCTGTTTGTGGAAGTACGAACATTTATTATGAGGCGGGTATGATAACTGGTGAAAAGTACAGGTGTAACGATTGTGGATACGTTGGATCATTGATAATTGAAATTGATGAAAAAGATTATGAGGAATTCATGAAATCTAAAGGGAAAAGCCTGCATGAAGGGCCCTGATATCATCATCAACAAACTTTTTTGATACATTCTCCCTTATTGCTTTTTCAATTGTTTCAATATCTACGTGTGATGTTATCCTTGCGTAAGCACCCAGGAGAACTATGTTTGCAAGTTTTGGTGAAGAAATTTTCTCTGCAATTTCAGATGCATTCACCGGGTATATGTTTTTATCATCAGGATAGTTTTTAATCAAAGATGAATCAATTATGACATACTTAGCCTTCCTTGCAAGATCCATATATTTCTGGAATGTTTTATCGTACATGAATATCATAACATCCGGCTTCGTTATAACAAGATCGTATATCTCCGAATCATCAACAATTATGTCCGATGTGGTTATTCCTGATCTTACTGCTGCTGTATAACTCCTTGTCATCACAACATTTTTTCCCTTACTTGAGAATGAATTTGCAAGTATTGTTCCTGCAAGAACAACACCCTGTCCGGCCCATCCCCCAATCCTTATCTGTATCATTTCATTGCCTCCCTTACTATTTTTTCTATCTCCTCTGAAAGTTCAGGTTTTTCTATATCAACAAATTCCCCTATTTTATAAAAACCTTCAGCGTTTGTTGAGAACTTTTCCCTGTACCAGTGAAGCATTTCAATATGATCCATGCCAAGTACCCTTCCTTCGTAGGTTGGGCAGGGTGAAAGAACCTCTATGAATGAAAAGCCCTTTTTGTTCAGTGCCTTCTTTATGGATTTAATTAAATTTGGAAGGTGCCAGGTTGTCCACCTTGCAACATATGAAGCTCCTGCCGCCTTTACAATTTCAGATGCATTGAATGCAAAACTGGGGTTACCGTAGGGTGTTGTAACCGTTTTATAGTTATGTTCAGTTGTTGGAGCAACCTGCCCCCCGGTCATGGCGTATATACCATTGTTAACCATGATAACAGTTATTCCAACGTTTGATCTTGCTGCATGTATCAGATGGTTTCCTCCTATTGCAGTACAATCACCATCACCACTCACAACAAGAACCTTAAGCTTTGGGTTTGCAACCTTTATGCCTGTTGCAAATGCTATGGGCCTTCCATGTGTTGTATGCAACGAATCCACCTTAAGATATGGGCTTGTAATCCATGCTGAACAGCCAATACCAGATACGGCAACAATTTCATTCTTTGGGATTTTAAGTTCATCAATTGCCCTTGCTATTGCATTCAGTATCTGCCCGTTACCGCATCCTGGACAGAAGGCTGTGGGTAAACTTCTTATATAATTATTTTTTATATAATTTGCTGTGATCATCTTAAAACATCCTCCATTCTTTTCACTATCTGTTCAACTGTCGGTACAACACCATCAATTTTCTGAAAATGAACAACCTTTTCAGGGAACATTTTCTCAATCTCCATTGAATATCCTCTTGTGCTCATTTCAACAAGCAAAACTTTCCTGACCTTTTTGTTCAATTCACCCATCCTTTTTTCAGGTGCAGGCCAGAGTACTCTTGGCCTGAAATAGCCCACCTTTATTCCTTTTTTCCTTAGTTCCAAGACCGCTCCCTTTGATGGTCTTGAGGATGCACCATAGGATATTATTAAATATTCGGCATCATCGGTGAACATCTCTTCATAATCAACAATACTATCAACATTGCTGTAAATCTTATCATGCAACCTTTTAACAAGTTTTTCCTGTACCTCGGGTGATCCTGTATCCCTTGTTCCATCCGGCCTGTGTGTTGATCCTGTAACAAGCAATTCCAGACCCTTACCAAATATTCCCATTGCCGGTACCAAATTCTCTCCATAAACCATTGTTTCCTCTCTTTTTTCAGCAATTTTTCTATCAATGACCTGGACACTTTCAGGAACAATCAAATTCTCCATCATATGACCAACCTCTGCATCCGAGAGCAATATTACAGGAACCCTGTATGTTTCTGAAAGATTGAAAGCCTTTATTGTTAAATCGAACATTTCCTGAACGGAATTTGGTGAAAGAACTATTGTTTCATAATCCCCGTTCGAACCAAACCTGCTCTGCATAACATCACCCTGTGCTGGTCTTGTTGCCTGACCTGTTGCAGGCCCTGCCCTCTGTACATCAACTATCACAACTGGTGTTTCAGTCATTGCAGCATAACCTATATTTTCCTGCATAAGTGAAAATCCCGGACCTGATGTGGCTGTCATTGCCTTTAAACCGGTCCAGGATGCACCTATTATTGCTGATATGCTTGCTATTTCATCCTCCATCTGAAGGAATTTACCACCATACCTTGGTAAAAGTTCCGCCATTGCCTGTGTTATTTCACTTGCAGGTGTTATTGGATAGCCTGCAAAGAATCTACATCCTGCAAGTATTGCACCATATGCACAGGCAAGATCACCTTCAACAAAATATCTACCTGGTTTTATCATCCGCATACACCTCTATCGCAAAATCTGGACAGTAAAGTTCGCATAATCTACAAACAATACAGGAATCAATGTCAACAACCTTTGGATAAAAAAGGCCGTATTCATTGATTTCATCTGATTTATCAAGTGTCTTTTTGGGACAAACATCTATGCAAATGGCACATCCCTTGCATAGTGATTTATCTATGATTATCTGTGATGCTTTCATACTACCCAGATTAACTTTAGCGATTTTAATTTATTCATGATAGTTGTTTTATAAATTATTAAAAATATTTATTTTAAAATTTCCTCAATTTTTTTCTCCACAGCTTCAAATTCACTGAATGGTAACCTTTTTAAATTCCATTCCTCCCTTGAATATTTTCCATTGTACAGAATATTTGCAACCAATAATTCTTCCCTTGTTGGAATATCAAAGTAGGCCTGTGCATTTAGCATTTTTTCAAACCCTTTAACTATGCTTTCCACCAATTCTTTATTTTCTATCTTTCTTTTCAATACATCCTGGAGATTTGTTACCCTGTATTTAACATCGGATACCTTTTTATCCTCAAGCTTTTTCTTTGAAACCTTTAAAACAGAACCAAGCCTGTTCAAATCAGTTGAAACAAGCATGGCACCATGGAAAAAGGATGTGTTCCATCTAAAGCTTGCAGCAGTACCAGATACCTTGTGATCCTGAACTACAACATCATTTATGTTTTCAACGTATGGATCCACGCCAAGAATCTTCAAAGCCTCAAGAATCCCATTAACATATTTTTTGTAAAGTTCTCCAACATTTTCAATCCTGTACTTTACAGCCAGAGCATAGTTTATGTTTCCAAGGTCGTGATAAACAGCACCTCCACCTGTAAACCTCCTAACAACCTTTATACCAAGTTCCCTTGCTTTTTCAAGATTAACAACATCATCCGCATACTGGAAATATCCAATTATAACAGCATCCCTGTGCCTGAATATTCTCAACGTATCATCCGTTAGATCCTTGCTTCTTACCCTCGTAAAGGCTTCTTCGAATGCCATACTCATATAGGGATCCTCTGGTGTTTCATATGTGATAACTCTCAAATTTCTCATTTTCCTGCCTCCTTTATTGCATTCATTATAACATTTTCAAAATCCTCAATCGATGATCCAACAAATTCAACATTTTTGAAAATTTCCCTGATCTTATTTTTTATTAAATTTTCATTCACTTCAAGACCCTTCAGTTCATTTTCCGCCTTCCACACAACATCCTCCGGATAGATGAAAAAGTCACCCTCTATTCTTATCCACTCTATTTTGTTGTTTTCAATGTTTACAATTACCTTTATTACACCCTTTTTTGTTTTAATCTCATAACTGCCTTGCATAAAATACCTGATTTCACATAAATTTAAAATTTTTTTGGTGATGGTAAATAATACAGATAATTTAAAAATTGTACAAAATTAATTAATTTCCAATTTTTTTTTAGTAAGCTGCTTTATGGTATGAATTTAAAAAACTTAAGAGAAAGCTAATTTAAAAAAATAAATATCATGATTGCTTTCACATTAACACATATGATTGTAATTGCTGATTATTTGTTAATGATCCTGCTTGGAATCGCTTACCTGAATCAGATTTATTTCCTGTCCATATCAATTTTCAGCATATTAAAAAATCTGAAGGATGAAGTATGGTTAAAGACAGAACCAAGGTACGATAAAAATGTTGAAATTCTCATACCTCTCTACAAAGAAGAATGCAAAAGTATTGAAAAAACAGTTAACAGTATATTAAATCAGAATTACAATAAAGAATTATTAAAGGTGATAATGATAGTTGAAATGAACGATTCAAACACAGAAAGTTGTGCAAAAAAGGCCTGTGAAATATTGAACAGAAATGGTATTAAAGCAAGCGTTTTTGTTAGAAATAAAAAGAGGAGTTCAAAGGCAGCTGCACTGAACGATACATTGAACTATGTTGAAAGTGAAATAATAGTTGTTTATGATGCGGATGATGAAATCATTGATCAAGAACAGATTGGGAAGGGTGTTTCCTTGATTACAAAGGGTTATGATGCTGTGGGTGTAAAGGTTTTAAGGGTGGGCGAAAGCATAACACAAACACTTTCATACATAGATACATTTTTCTGGATCAATGTTTCCCTTCCGGGAATAACAAAAATATCCGGTTATCCCTTGTTGAGCGGTGAAGGTCTATTTGTATCAAAAAAGGCTTTGGAAAAAATTGGAGGTTTTCCGGATTCATTAACAGAGGATTCCATGTTAACAGTGGAATTTGCAAAGAATAATTTGAGAATTGGTTTGCTTGACAGTGTTGTATATGAAAATTCACCAAAGAAATTGAGGTCTCTTGTCAAACAGAGAATAAGATGGCACAGGGGTTATGCCCAGTGTTTCATAAAAACTTTAAAAAGTAAAATACCTGCAAAGTTGAAAATAGTTCTTGCCATATCATATACATCACCCATCTCCCTGATAGTTATTGCATTTTCCCTTATTTATATATTTTATTATTTAATTCTTGGTTCATCATTACATGTATTTCTTTTACCTGAACTTTTGCTTCTGAGTATTTTTTCAATACTTACGGCAGTTTCTGCCCCTATCTATTTGATAAAAAATGATAATTACATAAAAAGAAGGGAAAGTTTCTATTTCCTTATTCTTTACTGGTCCTTGCTTGGATTCGCAACAATCTATTCATTCATTGTTCCAAAAATACAGTGGTACAAAACTGAAAGACTTTAAATTTTTCAATGCCCGAGCCGGGATTCGAACCCGGGTCAGAGGCTCCGCAGGCCTCCAGGATGATCCTGACTACCCCACTCGGGCTATTCCTTCATCAACAACTTTTTCCTTTCCTTTGCCGTATAACCTGTTGCCTCTTCAAGGAAAATATTGTACCTTTTTATTGTTTCCTCATAAAATTCCTTTTTATCGTTTGACCTTGTTTCAACAAGAAGTTTATTTTTTTCAAGCTTGGCTTTTATTGAATCCAAAGATCCAAAAGATGATATAAAAAATTCATTTTCAATTTTTACATTACCGAAATTCTTTTCCATTATTTTTTTTAATGTTTCATTATCAATCTTCTTTGTCCTTTTTATTGAATATTCCCTCATGGTATAACCCTCCTGATGTTTCTTGGATATGGTACAGCATACTTAATATGATCAAGTCCAGCTATCCACCATACAAACCTGTCTATGCCCAGACCGAAACCTGAATGTGGTACGGATCCATATTTCCTCAAATCAATGTACCAGTAATAATCTTCAGGGTTAAGATGTTCCTCCTCAATCCTCTTTAACAGCTCATTTAAATCATATATCCTTTCACCGCCACCTATGATCTCACCATAACCTTCAGGTGCAAGAAGATCGTGGTTCAAGACAACATCAGGATTTTCTGGATCAGGTCTATGGTAAAATGGCTTTATTGATTTGGGGAAGTGTGTTATAAATGTTGGTTTACTGAATTCCTTTGTAATAACATTCTCCTCATCCGCACCAAGATCCGATCCATACTCTAAATTTAAACCTAATTTCTTACCAAGTTCTATTACATCCCTATATTCCATTCTGTTGAATGGTGGCAAGAAACTCTCAAGTTTATTTATATCCCTTTTTAAGTATATAAGATCTTGCTTATTTTTTTCAATCACTCCTTGGATAACATGACCTATCATGCCCTCCTCAAACTTCATCATATCATCGTTATGCATCCATGCACTTTCAGCCTCGCAGTGCCAGAATTCTGTTAAATGTCTCCTTGTTCTTGATTTTTCTGCCCTGAAGGATGGTGCTATTGTGTAAACGTTCTCAAGTGAAAAGATGAATGTTTCAAGATAGAACTGTGAACTCTGTGTGAGGTATACCTTTCTACCAAAGTATGGAACCTCAAAAAGTGTTGATCCTCCTTCAACTGATGAACTAACAAACATGGGTGCCTGAACCTCATAGTAACCTTCCTTTCTGAAATATTCATGGAGTTTTTCAAATACAGTTGATCTTATTTTTAGTATTGATGTCATTTCCCTGCTTCTGAGCCATAGATGTCTGTGATCGAGAAGGAATTCATCGCTCTTGTCCTTCGTTATGGGAAAATTCTGGCTGGGGCCTATTACCTTGAATTCCTTTGCCAGCAATTCATATCCACCGGGCGCCCTCTCATCCTTCCTTACTGTTCCTCTAACATAAACTGATGCCTCTATACCAACACTCTTTGATGCCTTAAAATCTTCTTCACCCACATTTTCCTGTGATATGACTGTTTGCATTATTCCTGTGGAATCCCTTACAACGATGAAAACAATCTTACCACTTTCCCTCCACCTGTAAACCCATCCCCTTATTTCCTCTTCCTTATCAACCCATTCATCTTTCTGCAGTTCGGCTATTTTTTTCATGGTAATGCCCTAATGTTTGTCTTTTTAATATTTTTTTCCTTAATTTTTGGACAAAATTAAAATGATAAAATTTATTATTTAAAAATTCCATATAAGAAAGAAATGTTCTCATCAAGAATTAACGATGTGTCCGTTCCTGTTTCGATTCCTCCTGATTCGGAAGATATGTATAATGTTGCACTTTCAGATATTTTACATCGTTTAAAGGAGACAATTTTTGGAGTTTATGGAAAAAAAGGTACAAGAGGTGAGGCAAGTTCATTTATCATTCCACTTGACCCTGTATTACCTGTACTGGTTAAAAAGAGCCCTGTTAATTTTGCTGAAATACAGTCCAATATAAGGGAAATTTCAAATGGTCTTGTTGTTTCAAGCGCGGATCCAAACATGCTTTGGGCACTTGATACTCTCATACAGAAGCTTTTTGAAAACAAAAAAATAACAATTCTTGAAAGACCTACATACTACTGTGATTACTGCAGAACAAATCTATCAAACAGGGACGTTTTTTACAAAACAGGTGATGTTAAATACCTCTACGGAAAGGTAAAGATATCTGAAAAAACCTATTTTATAAATATAGGACCTGAGGAAACTGTTCTGAACATTACAGGAATAAACATAAACCCGAGGGATGATTTTGTTGTTCAGATACAGGGTGATGAAACCTGGATAATGAATTCAACAACACATAAAAAAATGCAGGAAAAACTGCTACTTTTTCCAACAAAGTTTGAAGAAAAAAAGGGATTTGAAATAAAAGATTATTTCAAAGATGTACCAATTTTAATGAACGAAAAGATGTCAACAAGGTTTATTTCTTCCATAGTGAATAGCTACGATTTTCAGATAATGGAAAAAAGGGAAAAGATTGATGTGGAAATTATAGATCATGATGTTTTTGAGGGATCCGTCCCACACTGTAAATACTGCGGTAAAAGGGTTAGAAGAAAATTAACCAAAGGAGTTTACCTTAAATTTGATAGATTGAATTTTAACATACACCCAAAAAAATTTGAAAAAGGATTGAATTTTTCAAACATTCTTATATCAAAGGATTTTAAAAATTTCCCAAAGATGCCAATACTTCAGTGTGAAAAATGCGGAGCATATGAATACGGTCATGGGGAAAAAATGCATACATGCGGTGGAAAGATGACACAGGTCTTTTCCTACGATCCTTCAATACTTTCTGTCGGTATATTTGCATTCACACAATCCTATGGTAACAGGCTCTACATATCACATAAATCAATAAAAAACAGATATCCCATGCTTTCACTTTTGAGTTCACTTAACATGAACTATATTAAGGATGTTTATATTTCATATTTAAAATTAAAGGATATAGAGCATTATAGTGAATACAGTAGATCCATTCTAAGACTCGCATCAGGCTGGAAAAAAAGTGGTATTTTGAATATAAATGATTTCATAATAGCTAAAAAAATGGAAAAAAATCTTCTGAACCTATGGAACTATGTTAAAATTTATGGGCTGGATGAAAGGGAGGATGGCATTGATACCTGGATATTTTCAGTTATTGAAAGTTATAAGAAAAGTTTACTGGATCTTTATGAAAAGGGTGATATTATAAAAATAACAAAAAGTTATTTTGAATTGAACAATAAAATTTCAAACTATTATGTAAAATTGAAAAGAGGGAGAGGGATAAACAGAGAACTTTTCAGGGAATTTCTTCTACTTTCATACCCATTCCTGCCAAACAATGTCATGGAAATTTCCCTGAATTTACGTTTGGATCTTGGAAAAATTGAGATTGGTCTTCATGATATCAATAAATCCATTGAAAAAATAATGGATGATGTTTTCCTGCTCAATTCTTTAATCTATAAAAAGAAGATTGAACTTGGTATACAAGCATCTCTCCCAATAAAGAAGATTGTTGTTGAATGTGAAGAAAAATACCATCCGTTCCTTGAAAAAATAAAGGATACACTTAAGGATTATTTCCATGCTGATGAAATTGTTTTCACCAACGCTTGGAATGAAATGGAATACAGGGTAAAAATAATTGAAGAAAAAATGGGAGAAATATACAGGCCTCTGGCTAAAAGAATTGAAACCATTCTTGGTAATCAGGATCCAAGAAAATTAAAGGAAATTATTGAAAAGGAAGGTTATAATCTTGCAATAGAAGGAAATCTTATAACAATAACACCTTCAATGGTAAAATTTGAACTCAACATACCTAAAGACTACTACATGTTCCAGATGGATATTTTAAGAGTGTACGCAAAAATAGTTTATGATGAGGAATCGGAGAAAAAAATGTTTTTTAACAGGATTGTAAGAAGAATAGAGAGAATGCGAAAAGAACTTAACCTGGATTACAATGATCTCATAGATGTAAGTTTATCCGATTCAAGGATCCTTAAGGCAATAATAAATCCTGAAAAGGAAAAATTTATGAAAAAAATAAGGGGAAGAGATTTAATATTCACCGATCAGTTCAATTCAACGCTCGTTCATTCCTTTGAGGACATAATGGAAGGAACAATTGAAATAGGCATAACACCCCTTTATAAAAAAGAAAAGATGAAATCATTAAGAAAATTACCTGGCATAGATGAAAACGATGCTGAAAAACTTTTCAATAATGGTTATTTAAGCATAAAGGAAATAAAAATGGCAGATCCAAAAGAAATAAGTGAAAGGGCAAATATACCAATTTCTAAAATAAAGGCAGTGAAGGATTATCTTTCAGCCAATGAATCCTTTGAGGTAATAAAGGTGGATGAAAAATTTTATTGCCCCATGTGTGAATCTGAGGTGGATTTATACCAACCATTCTGTCCAAAATGCTCCGCACCATTGAAATGGTGAAATTATAATCCTTTAAGAATTTTTATATTATTGCAAATATCACCTGAAAATATACCTGTTGCAGCGCTCACCATGTCCACATAATCCTTCACTTTATTTATTGTTTGAGAATTTATTCCTCCATCAACAGCTATTTCAAAATTGAATTTTTCATTATCCTTTATTTTTTTCAACCTTTCAATTTTTGGCACAACTTCTTCCATGAATTTCTGGCCTGAAAAACCGGGTCTAACTGTCATTATTAAAATGATATCAACATTACCAAAATATTTTTCAATTCTATCAAGATCGGTTTCAGGGTTGAGAGCAATTCCTTTTTTCACACTTATTGATTTGTATGCTTCATCAAAATCCTTAGATTCAATATGCAATGTTATAATATCCGCACCAGAATCCTCAAAAACCTTAACATATTTTTTTGGATATTCAATCATGAGATGCGCTTCAATTGTTTTTTCTGTAATCTTTCTTAGATTTGCAATAAAATCAGGACCAAGGGTAATGTTTGGAACAAAATGACCGTCCATGACATCAACATGGTAAAAATCGATACCGCATCTTTCAAGATCTTTAACAACTTCCCTCAAACAGGTTAAATCAGCAGAAACTATAGATGCTCCAACTTTCATAATTCATTGAAAAATTCACACATATATTAATTTTGACAACAAAAAAGGAAAAGTTTAATTATGGAATAACCATTTAATTTTGATGTTATCAGGAAAGGATATTATATCGATTAGGGACCTGACAAGGGATGAAATATTCGAAATTTTTAGTGTTGCAAAAGAGATGATCCCTGTTGCAAAGGGAAAGGGCATAGACATTTTAAAGGGAAGAATTCTAGCAACACTTTTCTTTGAACCGAGTACAAGGACAAAGTTTTCCTTTGAGAGTGCCATGTACAAGCTTGGAGGAAACGTTATAACATTTTTTGATCCAAAGTACAGTTCAGTTTCAAAGGGTGAAACACTAGCAGACACAATAAGAATGGTTGATTCATATGCGGATGTTATTGTCATAAGGCACAGTTATGAAGGTGCTGCAAGGCTTGCAAGCAGGTTTGCGGAACATCCTGTAATAAATGCAGGAGATGGAGCTGGGCAGCATCCAACACAAACCCTGCTTGATCTTTTCACTATATGGTCAAACCTTGGTAAATTTGAAGGTTTGAATATTGGTTTGCTTGGTGATCTTAAATATGGAAGGACAGTTCATTCACTTGCCCTTGCACTATCGGATCTTGGGGCAAACATATACCTAATTTCTCCAAAGGGACTTGAAATGCCTGACCATATTATGAGGGAAATTTCACTTAAAACAAAACCAAAGGTACATAACGATCTGATGGAAGTTATTCATGAACTTGATGTTCTATATACAACAAGAATACAGAAGGAGAGGTTTCCGGATATAAACGAGTACAGGAAGATTGCGGGATCCTACAGAATTGATCTGAACGTATTAGAGCATGGTAAAAAGGATCTTATAATAATGCATCCACTTCCAAGGGTGGATGAAATTGCTCCCGAGGTGGATTATACACCACATGCAAAATATTTTGAGCAGGCATTTAATGGCTTACCAATAAGAATGGCAATTCTCAGCATGGTACTGGGGGAGAGATGATGACAGAAAAGGAACTTAGAATTGAGAAGATTAAGAACGGTACGGTTCTGGATCATATTCCACCGGGAATGGCATTAAAGGTGATGAAAATACTGGGTCTTGAAGAAAATGTAAAAACAACAGTGAGCATAGGCATACATGTACCAAGTAAAAAAACTGGATTTAAGGATATTGTTAAAATTGAGGACAGGTATTTAGCAGAAAAGGAAATTGCAAAAATTGCATTGATTGCACCAAATGCAACGGTAAACATAATTAAGGATTATGAAGTTATAGAGAAACACAGGGTTTCACCACCATCTGAGATAGTTGGTATAGTTAAATGTTCCAACCCATCCTGTGTTACAAACACAAATGAACCCGTACCACCAGAATTTGTTGTTGTATCAACCGACCCAATTAGGATAAAGTGCAAGTACTGTGAAAGGGAGATGGATTCAAAGGAGATCATTCAGAACATAATTTAGATCTCGGGAAAAATTTTCAGTGAAACATCCATACCATCCTTCAATCCCAGTTCTTTTCTTAGACCTTTATCAGAGATTATTTCAATTACATTCCTGTAATGGCTTCTTTCTGGGAATATGACATAAACATCAATTTCACCAATCTTTCCTTTATGAACATAAACCTTTCCGAATGTTCTTCCCTCATCGTAGAATTCCTTCAAAAAATATTTTGAATTGTATCTTAAAAATTCAACCTTGTAAATGTTTTCTCCCTCTATTTCAATGTTGAGTGTACCAGGGAAGGGTATGAAATTGAATAATTCTTTAATCTGATCCACATAACCCTTTTTTGTCATGTAGTAAGATCCTTCACCGGACCCACTTACAACCTTACCCCTTATTTCAATTTCCCTTAAAATTTTCTCAATCTCCCTGTTGTTTTTAATATCTTCCATGATCTTTTCAATACCCTTGAGGGATAATTTTACCCTGAAACCATTTTTTAGTGGAATTCTTTCAACAAATCCCATTTTTTCAAGCATTGAAAGTTTTCTTGATGCACTCTGCTGACTCATGCTGCATTCATTTCCAAAATCACCGGTCTTTACAGTAATGTACTTGAACAAAGCACCTTTCAATGCAAGCTTTTTAAGCAGGAATAAGATTTCATAATCCTTCATATTACCTCAAGCCTTTTCATTCCCCTTGTTTCTATAACCCTGATTCCATGCGCCTTTAGTATTCTTTTCAATCTTTTATCGTTTGTTAGTACAGGGTATCCCGTTTTTATTGCAAGGTTAACTATTGCCCTGTCACCGCTTCCCTCATTTTTAATAACCCTGAATTTCATCGCATACTTCAATGCTGCCCTTGCAATGGTGTTTGTTCTTGATAAATTGTAGAGTTCGTTTATAACCGATTCAGGTACAATTATTTCAACCTTGCCGAATAACCTTTCCAGTTCATCCTCAATCCTTATTTTTAACTGGAACGGAATGAATAGGGCATTTGTATCAACTATTATTCTTTCCATTGAGATACTTCCCCACTCTCCCTATTCCTTCACTTATTTTTGATATATCCCTAACAAGTGGACCGTATGATATCCTTATGCCCTTTTCCATGGATTTACCAAATCCCTTTCCAGGTACGAATAAAACACCTGTGTTCTTCATAACATCCACAACAAATTGATCCGAATCCATTCCAACATGGGCGGAAACATAAAGACCTCCCTGCGGTTCAAGGTATCTGAAGGAAAGGAATTCATCAATTGATTTTACAGTTTCCATTGCAGCTTTCCTGTAATCTTCCCTTATTTTATCAATATAATTCTTAATTGATTTTCCATAATTTTTCACATACCTTGTGAATGCAATCTGGTGCAGTGTATCAGGACAGAGAATTGAAACCTGCTGTGCCCTTTCCATGGCCCTCACTATTTCCTCATTCGCCTCAACCCATCCCATTCTTCTTCCCAGACCCCTGTCCCATTTACTGTTTGAATGTATTGCGATGATATTTTCATAATCAAGTGGTGAATAGGAAAAATATTCAGGCATTTCAGAAAAATACTGTGTTTTGTATGCAAAATCAAATATTACGTAGGTACCTGTTTCCATACCCATCTTTATTATTTCCTTAACAAAATCATGGGGCAGGATCTGACTTGTTGGATTGTCAGGTGATGCAATTAGCATGGCCTTAACATCCCTTTCCTTGAAAAGTTCATTGATTCTTTCTAAAATTTCCTTTTTATTTTCAAGGAATCTCCAGTTTTCATTCAAAAACCTTACACTTTCAATTTTTATATTATCCGAAACAAACCTTAACTGACCAAAATAGTTTGCATATGCAGGATCTGGTAAAACAATTCTATCCTTTTTGTTAAGCAAAACCCTGAATAGATCAATTGTCATCTGTGAACTTGATCCCCCAATTATTATATTTTTCCTTTCAAGCTTTTCATTGAACAGAATTTTTTCAAAATCTATGACCGCATCCTTTGTTTCATCAAATCCACCTGTTGGTGAATAACCACCTGCCCTGTGGAATTCCATGAAATCGTTTGCTATTTCAGCGTAAATTTTTCTTAGTTCATCAGGTGCATAATGATCAACCCATCCCCCTGCAAAGGAAATAACTTCATCAGGATTCAAGCCCATGTTTATTATGTTATTCCTTTCTGCCATTTTCATAATTTCTCTAATGGGGGATGGAGAATTTATTTCCCTATTTATTAAATCGGAAAGGTTTTTCATTTATTCACCCCACAATGGTTCCAAACGCTATATTCTTCTTTATTTTTTCAATTTTAACCTTCACCTTCTGTCCCTTCTTTGCTTTTGGAACGTAAACTGTGTATGATCCAATTTTCCCTATTCCATCACCATCCCTGCTTATATCTATTATTTCAACCTCGTAAACCTTACCCTCCTCAACCTTAACCTCCTGTACCCTGATTTCAACATGTGCGGTAACGGGTCTAACTGCACCGCATGCCTTGCAGACAAGTATTTCAACCCTGTCCTCCTTCTTTAAAACAGTATCTGGACTGCCACACTCATAGCATAACACATAGGTTTTAATGTACTGGTTTATTCTATCCTTTATTGACTGTGCCGGAACCCTACCCTTGAAAACAAGTCTTTCATTCTGAATATTTCCTGCTGTACCAAGCTCCTTGAAAAGGAACTTTGAAAAGTGCTGTGGATCCCTATCAAGCTTTTTACAGAATTCCATGAAATTTTTGAAAATTGTGTTCTTACCCTCTATTATGATTTCAGCCTCAGGTAACTGGAACCTTTCACCTGAGGATGTAGGTGAAGGTACCTCCTGCTTTGCCTTTTTCAGTAAAGATTCATAATCGTATATATTATCCATGTTTTGGAGGAATAAGTTTTGGTTAATATATTTTTACCAAAAATTAGTTAATTGAGTTGCCAATTTAACCTTTTTTTATGAAAAATTTAATGTGAGTCTTTTCTTTTTTCAATGGAAAAGTAAAGAAAAGATGCAATAATGGCAGTTAAAAATATTAAAAACCATCTGTCAAAGTATGAAAGGTAAAGTGAAAAAATTAAACCACCATAAAAAGTTCCAGAGGATCTTCCAATGCTTGTAAAGAAACCGAATGTCCCTGCATACTTACCACGATTCTTTTCATTTGCCATGTTCAGGGCTGTAGCCGTGGCTGTTGATGAATATATGATCTCTCCCATTGTTATTACAAGCATGGAAAGGAAAAGCCAAGGAACTGTTGAGTTGAATGAGAGCATGAAATATCCAAAACCATAAATAATTATGCCAAATTCAAGGAATTTGAAGGCATTTTTAACATTTGCAAATCTGGCAAAGAAGACCTGCAGACCGGCAACCATAAAACCATTCATGGTCCATGTAAGACCGATCAAATCTGTTGATATTTTGTTAACATTAGTTTCATAAACAGGGTACGTACTTGTTAACTGGCCAAAGATCATAAAACTTATGAAACCTGCAAGACAATATATTGTAAATTTAATATCCTTAAGAGAACTCGTTATATCAGAGAATGTAAAATTACCTGATGATTTATAGATATCCGGCAACCTATTTATTAAGAATATGAAAAATATAAGAAAAATTCCAATAAATATGAATGCATAAACGTAAAAATTGCGGGAAAAAAGGAATCCGCCTATTGCTGGGCCTATACCCCAGCCAAAGTTTGCCGATGCCCTTTGATAGGCATAACCCCTGAACCTTAATTCAGGGGGTAGAAAATCAGCTATGATTGCATTTGTTGAAGAAAAGACAAGACTAGATGAAATGTTCTGAAATATTAAAAGAGAGACTATTAAAATCACATTCTTTAAACCTAAACCAATTCCAAGGAAAACAAATGATATTCCTTGAAATACCTGGCCATAGTACATTATTCTTTTTCTTCCATAGGTATCGGATAATATTCCGGATATTATCTGAAAAAATGCACCAACAAGCCCTGAGATTAGCAAATAGATTCCAGCTATTGTTAATGGAACATTCATTATACTTGTTAAATACAAAACTATGAATGACATTAGAGATCCATAGGAAAATGATCTAAAGAAGGCTAATAGTGAAACAGTTGCCACGACTTTTTCTGGTTCTGATATCTGTTTCAATACTTTCCGTAATAATTTTTTAAGATTTAAATTTTCAAGTTATCTTTAATTTTCCTGCAACAAATTGATATTATTTTTGAGTTTTTACAAAGCCTATTGTCCTAAAAAGTTTTATAAATGCAAATTCGTTCTATTATTATGGATCTTGAAGAAAAGATTCTGGAAGGTATTAGACTTGCAGAAACAACAATACCCCAGGATGTTTACAACCATCTTTTAGAGATTTACAAAAATGAGGAGAATGAGATTTCAAAATCACAGTTAAAGTCAATAATAGACAACGTTGAATATGCTAAGGAAAAGAAATTGCCAATATGCCAGGATACTGGTACTCAAACGTTCTTTGTTGATATGGGCTATGACTTTCCCTACAAAAATGAACTTGTAAATGCAATAAGGAATTCTGTAAGGAAAGCTACAGAATTGTATTACATAAGACCGAATGCTGTTCATCCTTTCACTGGAAAGAATCCTGGAAACAACATAGGAAGGTTCATACCATACATACACTGGGATCTAAGAGAGGGTAATGATGCCATTGTTTACATATTACCCAAAGGAGGAGGATCAGAAAATGCAAGTGCACTTGCAATGCTAAAACCTGGGGAGGGAATAAAGGGTGTGAAAAAGTTTGTTGTTGATACTGTTGTTAAGGCAGGTGCAAACCCCTGCCCGCCAACAATTGTGGGTGTTGGAATTGGTGGTGCTGCAGATCTTTCACTCAACCTTGCAAAAAGATCACTTTTAAGGCCTCTGGGGAAAAGGCATGAGGAGGAAATAGTTGCAAAACTTGAACTTGAGCTCCTTGATCTTTTGAATAGAACAGAGGTGGGAACCATGGGATGGGGTGGAAAATATTCTGTTATTGATGTTCATGTTGAATATGCGTACAGGCACCCTGCAACTCTTCCGGTTGGTGTAATTGTCCAGTGCTGGGCGGATAGGAGAGCAAATGTTCACATATACGCTGATGGAAAGGTGGAGGTGGAACAATGATTTACAATCTAAAGATACCTGAAGATTTTAATTTACTTGAGAAATTAAAAATGGGAGATGTTTTATTCATAACTGGTAAGGTTTTCACAGCAAGGGATGAAGCGCATCAGCTGATGCTTGAATACCATGAGAAAAATAAAAAGTTACCATTTGAACCAAAGGATATGGTCATGTACCATTGCGGACCTGTTGTTAAAAAAGAGGGAAATGAATGGAAGGTATTAGCTGCAGGACCGACAACATCATCAAGGATGGATCTCTTTGAGGATAAAATAATAGAGATATATGGAGTAAGGTTCATTGTTGGAAAGGGAGGAATGTTTGACAGAACAGCAAATGCCCTTAAAAAAGTAAAGGGAATTTATGCAACATATACAGGGGGTGCGGGAGCTCTGGCTGCAAAGAGTTTCAAGAAGGT
>JABEBW010002988.1_pt1 | contig 29719 bp, 26 predicted proteins | sample 7245961 | NCBI WGS metagenome assembly JABEBW01 (sample SAMN14506364, study PRJNA622280) | hot springs metagenome | biome: hot spring [ENVO:00000051]|acidic hot spring [ENVO:00002120]; feature: spring [ENVO:00000027]|sediment [ENVO:00002007]; material: sediment environment [ENVO:01001048]...
ACGTTAACGCTTCTCGTTGCCACCACATTTACACCAGTGTTAAGGATGTTTTCAATTATCAAATCGCCCATTTTCACTGGAGCCTTAATTTCTTTTGATCTTATGACGGACATGGCATCTTTTATAAGTCTTTTAGGAATTGCCTTGTCTGTTTTAACAGAAACAAGTGGCATCTGACCGCCTATAACCTTGATGCTCGAGGTAAGGATCCTTTTTGGATCTGTTACTTCGTCACGCGCATAAATTTCTCCCTTTGGGCATCTATTTCCCTTGACAGAGATGAATTTTCCCTCATCGTCTAAGGTAACTTTAAGATCGCACCCTATTGGGCAAACTATGCAGGTCATTTCTACCGTTTTCATCGTTTCACCCCTTTTGCCGATAACTTAATTTTACCTTTTAAGTTATATTTATTAGGATCAAGGGTTACTTCTATCATTTCACTCGGTCTCGCGTTGACGGCCGCCTTGACGGCTTTATCGTTAACATTCACAACTGCTATTTCCATAGGCTTATCAACGCGCACGTAAATTTTAAAAGGATCAGTGGCAGTCGTATATCTGGTACTTACAACTCTTATGCCATCTTCAAGAGAAAAAAAGCCTATCCTCGGTGGTAATTTTTTTCCTTTAGCAATCAAGGCCGCATTTCGTCCGGCCATTTCTCCTTCTACCGTGGCAAAATCAACGAGATCATGGATGCAGACGTTATTTCCACAGGCAAAGACATTTTCGTAATTTGTCCTCATGAGATCATCAACGAATATGCCATCGTCGCTTCCCATCTCTATGTTTCTTTTGACAAGATCGTTTTCAGGTATCAGGCCTACGGATGCCACAAGTGTGTCGCATTCAATAAATCTCTCCGTTCCTTCTAATGGGATGCCGTTCTCAAACTTTGATACCGTTACACCTTCCAGTCTTTTTTTACCATGAATTTGGATCACACTCGTGGAAAGGTGAAGTGGAATGTTGAAATCTTCCAGACATTGCGCTATGTTTCTTGTAAGACCTCCTGGATAAGGCATTATCTCGTAAACGCCTTCAACTTCAACGCCCTCAAGAGTCAACCTTCTTGCCATTATCATTCCTATATCCCCAGAGCCAACTATTATGGCTTTATGACCAGGAAGATGATTTTCAAGGTTCACGAATTTCTGTGCAAGGCCTGCAGTAAAAATCCCCGCCGGTCTTGTACCAGGTATTCTCAAAGATTCAAAGGGCCTTTCACGCGCTCCAGTCGCAAGCACAAGGGCACCATATTCTATTTCATGAATACCGTTTGAATTCATTGCCTTCATCTTGTTGTTTTCGAAATCTATGCTCAAAACCATCGTTTCGTAAAGGGCATCGAAATTACCCAACTTATTCCTGTAAATTTCGTGATATTCAGGTCCTGTCAGTTCAGTTTTGAAAACTTGCAAGCCAAAACCTGTATGTATGCATTGGTTAAGCACCCCACCAGTCGATGCTTCACGTTCTATCAAAAGCACAGATACATTTTCTTCTTTTGCGCCCGAAACGGCTCCCATTCCGGCCGCCCCTCCTCCTAACACGACAACATCATATCTCATCTTCATCTTGAAACACCATCCACTATTTTAGAACCTGGAAGATTCTTTTCCATCTCTTCAAATTCTTCCCCAAGTTCTCTTTTCATTATTTTCATTATGTTGACTGTGCAAAAAGATCCTTGACATCTTCCAAACATGGCCGTTGTTCTCAATTTGACACCATCAAGGGTTCTTGCCCCTCTTCTTATGGACTCTACAACTTCGCCTTCAGTTACTTTATTGCATCTGCATATGACTCTTCCAAAAGCAGGATCTTTTTTTATGAGTTCATTTCTTTCTTCATCTTTCATCTCATAAGGCCTTGGAATTGGCTTTCTATAAGGATCAAAATCAGATCTCAATTTGAGTTTTTTGATATCTACAATCCATGAAACAACATCTTCTGCTATTGCCGGAGCAGATGTTAATCCAGGAGATCTCGTCGCCACTATGTTGACCATCTTATCATCTTTGACTATGACGAAATCTTTCAATTCATTTTCAGGCCTTAGCCCTGCAAATGTCCTTATGGATTTCGAAAGATTTATCGAAGGCACGAGTTTCTTTGCATTTTCAACGATTTTAGCCAATCCTTCGGAGGTTGTTTCATTCCTTTCCTTGTAATCGGAAGGAAGATCTTCAGATGTTGGTCCGAGCAACAAAGTATCGTGAACCGTTGGAAGCACAAGGATACCCTTGCCCGCTTTACTGGGGACAGGAAAAACAACGGTTTTAACGAGCGATGGTTGATCTAAAAGTATATATTCACCCTTTCTTGGATGTAATGGCGTAACTTTTACGCCTGCAGACGCTGCAAGTTCGTCTGCCCATAGACCTGAGGCATTAACGATGAAATCAAAATCAAGCGTTTTAAGCGATTTTATTTCGGTGGAAAGGTGCAACTTTGCTCCGTTTTTAACGGCATTCTCTATTGCCGCTTGCGCAACTTCCCACGGACCGACTATGCCAGTTGAAGGAGCCCACAAAGAGGCTATAACTTCTCTTGAAAGGCTTGGTTCTTTTTCAAGAGATTCATACTTTGAAAGTATTTTCAAGCCTTCAACACCGTTTTTCTTTCCGTTATCCAACAATTGTTCAAGTACTTTGATCTCTTCCTCTTTAAAAGCCACAACAAGTGATCCGATTCTTTTGAGCGGAAATCCAAGTTCTTCGGAGAGTTTAGTGTAAAGTGCATTTCCACGGGCACAGTACTTTGCCCTCACCGTTTGTGGTTCGTCATCGTAACCTGCATGTATTACCCCTGAATTGGCCTTTGTTACTCCCCAACCAACATCTGGAAGTTTTTCGAATATTTCCACCTCAATCTCATATTTCGCAAGTTCCCTTGCAACAAGAGCACCCACAACTCCGGCACCTATGACGGCTACTTTCAAGGTTTCACCTCCAAAAAGTAAAGGCCACACACAAAAATGTGCGTGGCTCTCTCTTATTCTCTGCCCTACGTACTTTCAAAATTATATCATTTATTGACTAAGATCACCAAAGAGAATTTTTGCTCGTTGATACGGCCACTATGCCACGTGCTGTCAGCATTTCAACCTGTGCTTTCATCGTAACAAGACCTCCAGCGATCAAAGGAAAAGAAAATTTTCTCAATTCATTTTCTTCGATGGCAATAAGGGCAAGGCCGGGTAAAATCTCCAAAAAATCTGGATGCACCGATTGCACCAACTGTTGCCCGCTTTTCAAAGCCTCAGAATCAATCATGAAAATCCTGTGTATTTGAATCAAATCATATTTTTTGGCAAGATCAAGAATTGCTTTATGAGTGCTTATGATACCATCAGGCCTATTTTCTTTTAATATGAATTCCAAACCAGCGGCATCACTTTTTAGACCCTTGATGAGATCTAAATGGACAAAAACATTATGGCCACATTGTTTGAGCATATCGATCTGATCGTGGTATTCGTTGATGGAGGTTTCAAGCAGGAAAATAACCCTATCTTTCAAATGACAAGCCATTTTCACATCTTCGCTGTTTCTCAACGCAGGGATAACTGGATTTGTCTTAAGGCGTTCTATTATTTCTTTAACAGACATAAGATCAGTCCTTGTTAGGCGTTTTCCTGGCCAAAGCTATCGTGTACACGTAAACGCTCTTTGCGCCGGCCAATTTGAGCACTTTTGCGCATTCATTGACTGTCGCACCCGTCGTGAAAACATCGTCTATCAACACGATGTTTCCAGACGTTTTGTAAAGCAATTCTTTTCTCACGCCGTATTTTCCATCAACAAGAGAACGGCGCTCTTGATTTGAAGAACCAACTTGTTGTTTTCTCTGACTTATGACTTCCATCATCTTCAAAAATGGCAGTCCACTTTTCTTTGAAAGTTTTTTTCCTATAAGTCCAACATGATCGAAACCCTTGATTTTAAAGGAATCAAAGGTTATGGGAACGGAGGTTATGACAGAATTTGGCAATGGAGGGAAAATTTTGAAAAGTTCTAAGAAAAGTTCAGAGAAAAGATTTGCCAACGACAGGTGTTGCGAATATTTGTAAGCCTTTACAAAGTCGGAAATGATGCCTTCATACTTAGCCCTATGAAAAAAGCCATCAAAATGCCATTCGCCTTTAATTTTATTTTCCATATCTACGGGAGGAATTTCATTTCTGCATTTAAAGCAAATTATCTCATCGTGAGAAATAATCTTTCCACAGAGAGGACAAGTTTTGGGAAAAAATAAATCCAAGGTCTCTTTTAGCACACGCATGCGGCCATATAACCCACTTCTTGATTTAAATCTTCAGATACCTCTCCGCTTGTGGAATGTTTTAGGATCTTTGGAGTTCCAATGTCGATGTAAAGCAATGTTGCAACGCAACCGAACCCACACATGGTTATATGTTCTTTGTCTATCGCATCGTAAATTTCCTCAACCTTGTTCGCGGCAATGGCATCCATTATCAATTTATCCTTGTATATAGTCGTTTCATGATCTTCGTAATGATTTAGATCTGTTGATGCCACTACCCAAACTCTTTTGCCGCTTAAAATTTTTCTCAAAGCATTTCCCAGTTCACGCGCGACATCCATTCTTTGATCCATCATGCAAATTGGAAGTATCTTGAATCCAGTTCCAAGTGTGAACTGGAGGAAAGGAATTTGAACCTCTATTGAATGCTCGAAAAGGTGTGCATCGTAGTCAAGAGAGGAGGCGTGAAAAAGATCGACAAGAGAATTTGCCACACTTTCATCAACGCTTACGCTGCCCAGTGGCGTTTTCCATGAACCCATAGGCCATACAGAAATTGGCTTACCATATCCAGTGTGATTTGGCCCTATGATGACGACAAGATCTGGTTTGCCAAACTCAGATGCCGCCAAATACGCATAAGCGGCCGTCGTACCGGAATAAACGTAACCGGCATGGGGCACTATGAGGCCAACGTTCTTTTTAAATCCATCGGGATCAGGCAACTCCCCCGGCCCTCTTTTGGATGTGAAAAGGTCTCTTATGTAATCTCTTAATTCTTCAGAATCGGAAGGATAAAAGCTTCCAGAAGCAACGGGTTTCCTATCCATTCATTTCACCACCGAAGCCGTTATGAGTATGTCAAGATTGTCTGTTGAATTCTGAAAAGTTGTGGAGGTAAAAAACTGACCTATAAATGGAAGATCGCCTAAGAAAGGTATTTTTGTGACACTTTCAGACCTATTTTGCTTTGTGAGCCCGCCTATCATGAGCGTTTGTCCGCTTGGTATGACAACTTTAACACTTGCATTTCTCGTCACAACGGCAGGAACACCATTAACGGCATGCGCCCAATCGGCATCGCTTACCTGTATGGTTATCGTCAAAGATATCTGACCATTTGGAAGTACGACTGGCAATATGTTAAGTTGAATTCCAGTTGTCAAAAATTGAAGTTGCTGTGCCGTTTGTCCAGTTTGGCTGTTAACGACGGTCGTTACAAGATACGGGTATTGCTCTCCAACCGTGATCTGGGCAGGTTCACCACTTTGAGTCATCAAAGTTGGTGCAGACAATATCGAACCACTGCCAGTTGTTTGGGAAAGATTTGCGGTTAACGTTGCATTTGAAGAAAGTGTCTGGTTCAAAAGGTTAGACACCAAATTAGATGGGTTCGTTGCCGTTAAAAGGTTAAAGGTGAGCGTAAGCCCATTGTTAAATATAAGCTGTGGCGTTAAAACAGTTGTGTTGAAAGCGTTATTGATGTTGTTGTTATCCGTTACGTCCAAAATCTTGGCTTCTATTTTCACATTTTTCCTCGAACTAAGAAGACCTTGGACCTCGTTGTCGAGTTCTTTTTCCGAATACGGAGTCAAACCATTCACGACGATGAGACCGGTGTTTGGATCTGAATAAACATTTGCGCCCAAAAATTTTGCAAGTGCAACTATCTGATCCATATTTCCGCTAGCGTTGTAAACTTTTGTAATGCCAGATGTACTCTTGTCGACAAAGACAACGCTCGATCCAGAAAAAGATATGCCGTAAGAACTTCCAACTGCCCGCTCGAATTGCTCAAGTGTTACATTGGACAAATTCATCGTCACATCTGGAAGATTCTGATCTATGAAGACGACATTTTTGGAAAGCGCACCGTAAACCTTTTGAATGATGCTGTAGAGGGAATAATCCTTAACATTTACGTTTATCAAACCATTTTTAACTTCAACGACTTGATCCTTCGAAGATAGATTTTGAATGCTTTTCTGAATGAGGCCAGAGGTCATAAGTAAAGATGTAAGGTCATTTACGCTTTTGCCTTCTCCAACTATGGCAACGGTCGTTACCGTCGAAGAGGTTGAAGGTTTAGATGGTCCTAACATCGTCAAGCCCTTCGATTCAACTATTGATCTAACAGTTTGATAATCCTCATTTCTAATTGTAACGATCGAAGTTATAGATGTAGACGTTGAAGAGTAAGACCTTTGGTCCACAAATTCCGCCGCACTATCTACCATTTTGGCATCTGAACCGTACAAAAGTGCCTCTCCGAGAGTTGGTAAATATGTCATTTGAACACCAGGATAGACGATCGATACTACTTTTGAGATATCAGAAAAAACATTTGAATTTGAAATTGATACAAAGTTGAAATGCAAAATTTGAGGGCTTACTTTCACAAGCGTGCTGGCTATCGACTCAACCGCTTTTGAAAAGTCGTAAATTCTGTTTTTAGGCCCAATGGCAAGATAAATAACTTCTGAAGATTTAGAAGTTGGAGAACCATAAACCGTTACGCCAGAAAATTGTTTTGCGAATTGCGTGAAAGCGCCGATATTCTGAGCAGGCACAACAAAAGATGTCGTGATCCTCGGGCCAATGTTTTCCACGATCTTTTGATATTCAGAGATTATATCCGAAGCATTGGAAATATCGCTTTTACTTCCGCTCAAAACAATCGTTGAAAAGCTCTTTAAATACGTTACCTTTATGTTTGGATACATCATATTTATCAAATTTTCAAGATCCTGAACGGATGATTGATCACTCCACGTTATCGTTTTAAAGCTTTCGCTCTCTTTCAAAAATTCCATAAGACTTTCTATCGTTTTTTGTTCTTCAGCAGTTGCGTTAACTATTTGGTAGGAACCTATACTTCCTATGACCTTATTTTGCCCAAAAAGGTTCTCTATGAGTGTTTTAAAATCCTGCGCGCTTATGTTGGTGGAAGACAGATTGTAGAAACTCACGAAATTGTTGTAAGTGCCAGTGCCCAATTTTCCAAAATTTTGTATCAACTGAGCAACAGGCGCTATGTAATAAGTGCCATCAGGTAGAATTGCGTAACCAATTCCTGGAGAGGAGATCATGATATCGTAAAATGCCTCAGCGGGCGTTACATTTGTAAGAGTTATGTTAACGGGATTGTTGGCTATTGAAGGATCTATTATCAAATTTCTCTTCAAAATTCTTGAAAGGTATTTTATCGCAAGGCTGAAATTGGAACCCTGCTGACCAGAAAAATCTATAGATATCCTTGAAGATGGTCCAGTAAGTGGTAAGTTCTGAGAAAGACCCAACGTAAGAAATTTGATCGTTAAAAGATTTCCATTCTGAAAGGTTGACGCATTCACTATAAAAGGAAAATTAAAGGTTAAGATCGACGTGCTACCGGTAGAAGAAGAGGTCAAATTCACCGAATTCCATGATATGTTCCCAGAAATTTTCTGAGAAATTCTTCCGACAAAAGAAAGTTTTAAAGTACTTCCCAGCGTATTTGAAAGATTCCAAACGGGTAAAGAGTCAAATGATAGCACTGCGCTTATCTCATTACTTGTTGAGGAAAAAGTTATATTCATCAAAGTTGACCCAAAAGAGAACGAAATAAATACTATCAACAAGACAAGACTTATAAATTCTGTTTTTTTCATGAATTTATCCCCTTTCATTTTAAAATCAAGCCCCTTGAGTTAACGACATAAAGATTTCCCGTTGACAAATCCATAATCACAACGCTTCCGAAAGTTGGCGCTATGTAAGTCACAAGATATGTTTTCCCCCCGAAATCAAAAATGGAATTATCGGTAAGATTTAAAGTTTCGATTTTCCCGCTTATGAAAAGGGTTACCATGTTAGTCATGCCCTTAGCCACTCCAACAACGTATATGTTGCTGTTCACATTTGTTGAAAGATCGGAATTCTTTATCAATTCGTCAAAAGATGTTTGATCCAATTTTATCACAAGTGGTGAAAAGATGTTTAAATCAAGAGAGATAGGTTTTACCATTTGAGTGTTGACTTTCTTTTGGAGTGCGGAAGAAACCTCAATTCCCAAATTAACCGTTTGACGGGGTGGATAAAATTGATTTTTTGGAAAGAAAAGTACATATCCAAGATAGGCGAAGATTCCAATTATAAAAAGTATAAGGATAACAACAACGATATTCTTCATATCATCCTCCGTAAACGGTAACGACGAAAGTGTCAAGAACGTATTTCATGCCCGCATTGCCATAACTTACCCCATTGTATTCATAAAATATTGGCGCATTAGAACCAAAATGCATCTTTACAACGACAACATTCGTGTACGAACTAATCAAGTTCAAAAATTCGTAAGGATCTATCTTGACGGGATTTTGAAGCGTCATGGTATCACCAGATATTTTGAGATTCGCATCAGGCGCTATCTTAAGAATTGCATTTCTTAATTGCTGAATGGATATATTTTTGTAATTCAATAAACTACCGTATTCGGAAAGCTGCTTTCTCATTTCATTGCTTTGAGAATAGAGTGTCTGAAACTTGGAAATGGAACTGACAGTTTTGTTTAAAGTACCAGAAAAAGAAAGTAATTCTATCAAATCGGCAATGCCAACTGAAACTACGGCTAAAAAGATCAAAACGATGGCCACTCGCCTGTTCATTTATAACCTCCTATCGAGATTATTTCCTCAAAAGCCCTGTACCAATTTTGAGATTGTGGATAAGAAATTGAAAAGGTATAACCAGAACTTTCAAGTATCTGGCGTTCGAAATCGAGAAGAGTTGAATCGTCAGAAATCGATATCTGATTGAAGGTTAAAAGAGTTGCTGAGTTACTTACATAGGATAGCGATGAAATGGTAAAGGTCGATTGTCCGCTTATTTTGTTGAGAAGATCTATTGCCGAATGAAACTTGTTGATTCCATTCAAGTCGTCCTTCATTTTGAGAAGTAATTGGGATTGAACGTTCAAGTTGTTCGAATAATTTTTTATAACTTCATCAAGTTCTTTTTGGATCTGGCTCTTTGACATCGAAAGAGAAACTCCTGCCTTCTCAAGCAAATTTCCATCGGCTGCTATCGCATGGGTGTAAAGTTCATTTATAAATACGTTGATAAACACATAAGATAAAGTACCCACTCCAATTATTATCAAGATAAGGATTATGAATTTGGACAATTTTATTTTTCTACGCTTCTTTGGGTAAAAATTGATTCTTGGCATTAACTACTCCTCTCATGGCCAGACTGTAAGCGGCCGGTGGAATATCTTTTTTTAAATTGGCAAAATCAACGTAATTGATTACGTTATCTCCAATAGAAGTTTCTTTCAGATTTTTGACCAATTCATCAACGTATTCCATTTTTTCAGATGTGCATATGACATTGCTCAAAGGACCTTGCAAAGCATTTCTTGAAATCAAAAGTCTTGAGAGACGTTCAATTTCATCGGAAAGTTGAAGATAATGAACATCTCTTGGCACCAGATTGTTCTCTTCGAATTCGTTAGTGCCAACGTTTATACTGTCAATTGCCATGAATTTACCATCTTTAAAAAGTTGGATATAAGTGGAGGTACCATCTTCAAAGACAAGAAGAGAAATGCCGGTAAGTTTGTTTTCCACAAGGTAATTGAACTTGAAATAACCAGCATCTAAAATGTCCGGCATCGGAAGATTAGCCTTCAAGAAAAAACTCTTGAATTTTTCAATATCTTCATTTCTCACTATGAAGGCAGAGACGGTTAAATCATCACTTTCTCTTAAAATATCAACATCAACCGTTATGTTCGCCGCAGATATTGAAAGTTCCTTCACTATCTGATATTTTGCGGCATCTATTATCTGAGCTTTTTTGGCCATTTTCGGCATTTTCATCTGCCTAAAAAGTACCTTATCGTTGAAAATAGAAGTCACTATGAAATCTTCCACATCAACTTTTAGCGCATTTCCAACTTTTGCAAGTGATAAAGCGATCTCATTTTCGTTGATTATTTCGTCACCATCAAAGATCTTCGTTGGATATGGAATCGACGCCTGCGATATGAGTTGCAATTTTTTACCGCTTTTTTTGATCTTAACACCATCAACTTTGTATCTTCCTATATCTATTCCGACGTAAAAAGTTGAAAAAATTCCCAAGTTCATCTTTACCATCTCTCTTCAACTTTGATAAGGCCAGTAACAGGCATAACCGTTATCGTTGCAATTTTCGATCCTCTAAAGTAAACTTTCATCGTTCCCGATACGTATGGTATACCATTAGAAAAAGCGAAAGATTGACAGCCACCAACGTTAACAAAAGTTAAATGACCCTTTTCTTCTGAGACTTTTGAACTTACGATCTTTATGTCTTTTGAAAAACTAATCATGACTTTATCTTTTAAATTATCAGAAAGGTATTTGGTGTACCTTACAAAAGCAACGATTTTTTGTATTTCCGAGTGAACAATTATACCATCAATCCATCTTTTTGAAATCGGAAAAGCAATTGAAAGAAAAATTGCCAAAAAAGCCATTAAAACCAAAAGTTCGATGAAATTCCATCCGTCTTTCATCAGAAATGTTGGCCAACGCCCATTTCGAGGTTAAACATCGTCTGGTAAAGGCTGAAAACAAGGATGCCCACAAAAAGTCCTATTATGGCTATCATCGCTGGTTCTATCATGGAAACGAGTTGTTTTAATTTCACAGAGGCTTCCTGATCGTAAAATTCAGCAACCTTTGAAAGCATTTCATCCACTCTTCCAGACTCTTCGCCTGTACCAACCATCTCGACAAGCAATTGTGGAAAAAATTTGGTTTTTTCCATCGCCGATTTCAGAGTCCCACCATTTTTTAAGATATCGGTCATCATTGGTACTTTCTTTATAAGTCTACGACTTCCGGTTGATTTGGCTGCCATGTCAACTGCCTCTATTATTGGTACGCCACTCGACAGGAGGGTCGCTAAAGTTTTGCTAAAATTCGAAGAATCCTGAAGATGCTTTAAACTTTTTAACGGAGGAATTAAATTCGCAACGAATTCTTTTGTGGCAACACCATAAGAAGTTCTGAAAAAGTAAACAAAAAATATAAGCACGACAACAATGCCAATTATTGCGTAAAACCAATTATGAGCGAGAAAATTGTTGGTGTTTATGAGTAATGCGACCACACCACCCACCTTTGCATTTCCAAAGGCTCTAAATAAACTCGGCAATATGAAAAGACTTATTATCATGAGAATAGCGATTGCAAAAAGAGAGACAAAAAGTGGATAAGCCATAGCGGATCTAACTTCATCTCTTGTCTTTTTAACATGTTCGTAGAAACTTGAAACCTTGTTAAGGGTGTTATCAAGCACACCGCCACTTTCGCCGGCCTTCACGAGATTTACAAAAATGGGATCGAACGCGCCAGTTTCTTTTATGGCATCAGACAAGGACATCCCCCCATCTATGGAAACTAATATGTTGGTAAGAATTTTCCTAAAAGACGGAGTAAATGCATTTTGTTTCGAGAGTAGAGTGATGGCATCTTTTATTCTCACGCCGGCATCCATCATCGTTGCAAGTTGACGGGTAAAAAGCACGAGATCTGGGAGTTTGGCTCGCAAGGAAATGCGTTTTTTCTTTTCTTTTGTGGCTTTCACGCCGAGCACAACATATCCTTGCTGTAAAAGTTTGCTGACAAGCCCTATCTCACTTTCGGCTTCAAGACGGCCCATGACAGTTTTACCAGCCGGCGTTATGACCTTATAAACGTATAAAGGCAACGCGATCAACCCCTCTTACGTTGATTATAACACAAAGGGAACTCTACAAGAGTCCCCTTTTTCTCTGCCGAGACCTGGAGTCGAACCAGGGACACGAGGATTTTCAGTCCACTGCTCTACCACCTGAGCTATCTCGGCCATGGCGGGGACGACGAGGCTCGAACTCGCGACCACCGGTGTGACAGACCGGCATGCTAACCAGGCTGCACCACGTCCCCACGCTGTGGTGGGAATGGCAGGGATTGAACCTGCGACCTCTTGCTTGTAAGGCAAGCGCTCCCCCACTGAGCTACATTCCCAAATGCTTCTTGGCGCCCTCATGGGGATTCGGACCCCAGCTGCCGGCGTGAAAGGCCGATGTCCTAGACCTCTAGACGATGAGGGCAATTTCATGTGTTCAACGGAAATATCTTACCTTATGGTAAGGTATTTTGTCAAGTGGTCGAATTGACAATTTACGCTATATGCCATGCGCTGTCTTGCCGGCTCCGACATGTGCCCATTCGGAAGCTGGCCCTCACTTCGTTGCGGAGGCTTCCTCACGGCCATCATGTCCTCCGCCTCATCCCATAGGCTATACGCCATTCGCCGTTTTGTGATCGGCTCCAGCATATGCCCCGTCGAAATCTGGTCCTCGCTAACGCTGCGGAGGATTTCTCTGGGGCATTATGCTCTCCGCCTTATCCTATATGCTATTGGCTATGCGCCATGTGCTGTTTTAATGGGCTTCGGCAGCCGCCCCGTCGATGTCTGGTCCTCGCTGCGCTGCGGAGGACATCTCGAGGGCATTCTGCCCTTCGCCAACTTACCGCTCACTAATCTCTATTCCCTAATCTCTAATGTCTAATCCCTAATCTCTGTATTTGCCATGCGCTGTCTCGTCGGCTCCGACATGTGCCCATTCGGAAGCTGGTCCTCACTTCGTTGCGGAGGCTTCCTCACGGGCATCATGTCCTCCGCCTTACCGCTCACTAATCTCTAATGTCTAATCCCTAATCCCTGTCTTTGCCATACGCTATTGGCTATATGCTATACGCTACGTACAGTTTTGTATAAAAGAAAATCTTAACTTTTAAGTGCTTATATTCATAACATATTTGGTTTTATCATTATTCGATATCTTTTAAATGAAATCGAGGATAATTACAAACAATTGGTAAAGGAAATAAACGGTGTAAGGGTGTTTTACGCCGTGAAAGCCAATTCTCATCCGAGAATAATTAAAAGACTTTACGAGTTAGGATCTTCTTTCGACGTTGCTTCTCGTGGAGAGATAGAATTGCTTCTCAACATGGGAATTCCTGGATCAAGGCTCAGTTTTGGAAACACGATAAAGAAGGAAGAAGATATCCGCTTTGCCTTTAACAAGGGCATAAATTATTTTGCCGCTGATGCTGAGATGGAACTCGAAAAAATAGCAAGAAATGCACCGGGTGCTCAAGTTTATCTTAGGCTGGCGATGAATGGATCAGACAGCGATTGGCCGCTTTCTAGAAAATTTGGTACAAATATAGATCACGTCAAAAAACTTGTCGTTTACGCAAATGACCTTGGTCTTGCACCAATTGGTGTTTCTTTCCATGTGGGCTCTCAATGTTACGATAAATATAGTTGGAAAGATGCATTGATGCAAGTTGCTGACATATTTTGGTTTGCAAAACTTGAGGGTATAAAGATGACCACCATAAATCTTGGTGGGGGAATTCCCGTAAAATACGTAAGAGACATTCCGACTGTCGCTGAGATAGCCGCCGTCATAAATGAAAGTATAGATGAGTACTTTAACTTCATGGAAAGGCCAACGCTTTTCATAGAGCCTGGTAGATCTATGGTTGGTAACGCCGGAATCTTGATTTCAAGAGTACTTCTTAGATCTTCGAAAGAGAAAAAAGATTGGGTTTACATAGATGCCGGTGTTTATCATGGTCTTATGGAAACCATAGAAAATCTCAGGTATACAGTTGTAGTCGATGGAAAAGACGATCATCCCAAAAAAACTTTTACCCTTGCAGGGCCTACTTGCGACAGTATAGACGTTGTTTACGACGAAGTAGAATTACCCGAAGACATAACGCTGGGAGACATAGTCTATTTTGTTAACGCTGGCGCATACACCCTTGATTACAAGACCCACTTTAACGGAATTGAAGGGCCCTATGCACTTTTCTTAGACGAAGTAACCACCAAATCCAAATCAACTCATGAGACAAATGTTGCCGACAGTTAAAAAAGATGATATAATTTAACAGACAAATTTTTGGAGGTGTGTTAATCATGAAGGCAGTCGTTGATGAAGATACGTGCATAGGTTGCGGAGTGTGCGAAAGTTTGTGCCCTGATGTTTTTAAACTTGGCGAGGATGGAAAGGCCCACGTTATAGCAGATGATTGCAGTTCTGGCTGTTGCGAGGATGCCAAAGATTCCTGCCCAACGGGAGCAATTTCGCTGAAGTGAATCTTTAAATATACGAGGCGGGGCAAAACCCGCCTTTTAATTTTTAACAATTCATGTTATACTTAAATATGGCATATGGCCGTCGGAATCTGTCCTTGCAATGCGTGGGATTCCTTTGGGGCATTGTGCTTTCCGCTAAGATTCGGAATTTAAAGTTGGTTGAGTATATAATTTAAATACTTAGTTAAGAGAAAGGGGTACAAGAAATGTCAAAGAAGTGCGATATTTGCGGCAAAGGTGTTGAAACGGGTCATAGAATAAGCCACTCTCACAGAAAAACTCTGAGAACATTTAAACCTAATCTCCAACCCGTAAGTGTTAAAGGCGAGGATGGAAAAGTAAAACGTTTGATGGTCTGTACGCAATGCCTTAAGGCTGGAAAAGTTCAGCGTGTTTGACCGTCATCTTCTTAATTTGAAATATGAAAAGCAGAGGCACTTATGCGGAGGTAAATACCAACACTTTCCTCCGCAATATTTTTGAAATATCAAGAAGATCGAATACCCACGTCGCGCCCGTTTTAAAGGCCGATGCTTATGGTCATGGCGCGGTGAAACTTGCACATGTTTGTGAAGAAAATGGAATAGGTTTTTTGGTTGTCGCTTTTTTGGAAGAAGGCATAGAAATACGTGAAAGCGGCGTTTTAATTCCAATACTTGTACTGAACTATTTCGATCCCAAATACGCGAAAGAAGCCGTTCTTAACGATCTTAGCGTTACGATCTTTGCGAAAGATCAAAAAGAAGCCCTCTCTGCGTGTCTTGGGGATGATGATAAACTTAAAGTGCATCTGAAGGTAGATACCGGCATGGGAAGGCTTGGCCCTACCACAGATGAGGCCATTGAACTTTATGACGAGATACAAAAAGACAAAAAATTCATTTTCGAAGGTGTCTACACACATTTTGCAGCAGCAGATGATCCTTCAGATCAATTCAACGCGCAGCAGATTGAAAAGTTCAACAAATTTCTTGAAAAGATCAAAAGGCCCAAATACGTACACATTTCCAACAGTGCGGCAGCGACATGTCTCGATCTAAAAGTTGGAAATATTTCAAGAGTTGGCATAGCCGCATATGGTCTTCAACCTTCCGAAAAGGTAAAAATCGATTACCTAAAACCAGTCATGAGCGTTCATTCAACCGTTGCATTTATAAAGTCAATACACCAAGGAAGGACAATAGGTTATGGACACACCTTTACCGCTCAAAAAGAAATGAAAGTGGCAACTATACCCTTTGGATATGCAGACGGATTTCCAAGAGTGCTTTCTAACAAGGGGTTTGTACTTTTAAAAGGCAAACGTGCTAAAATTCTCGGAAGGGTAAGTATGGATCAAATCGTCGTTGATATTTCCAACATAGAAGATGTTAAAATCGGAGATGATGTTGTTATAATTGGAAAAAGTGGTGAGGATGAAATAACGGCTGAAGAGATTGCGCGACTTGCTGGAACGATAAATTATGAGATAGTCTGTGGTATTTCAAAAAGGGTACCGAGAATCTACATCTGAAAAGTGGTGAATCTGTGAAATTAGGAGATTTGTTTAGCGATGAATATCTGGCAAAACTTGGATTTATAAATAAAAATTCGACGGATAGGAAGATGGTCGCTGATATCGTTGAAAATGACAACGTCGAAATAGATCTTAAAGTCTTAAGCAAGAGATTGCAAGAATCAAAGGATGGAAAAAAATTTCTTCTGCTTACACTTGCGGATAAAACCGGTGAAGTAAGGGCAATAGATTGGTACAACGCGGGAGAAAATGATTCAAAGATAAAGATCAATTCCATAGTAAGAATAAGGGGACGCGCAAGCGTCTATGCCGATAAACTCCAAATAGCCATAGATAAAGAAAGAGATGCCGTCATGATCTTAAAAGAAGGAGAGTACGATCCCAATCTTTTCCTTTCGATCACAAAAAAAGATGTACCCACAATGTATGCCGAATTTCAAAAGATCATTTCGAACGTATCGAATAAAGATATCAGAGAACTTTTGATTTTCCCCTTTCAAGACGAAAAATTTGTTGAATCTTTTCTCGTTGCGCCTGCGGCGATCGTCGTTCATCATGCTTACAAAGGAGGCCTGCTTGAGCACACTCTGGGCGTCATGAAATTGTGCGTTGAGATGGCAAAACTTTATCCAGACGTAAACATGGATATCCTCGTGGCAGGAGCTGCCTTTCACGACCTTGGCAAGATGAAAGAATACGAAATAAGATCGTACGGCATAGAAAGGACGACTGACGGTGAATTGATAGGTCACATAGTGCTTGGTGTTGAGATGGTGCGCGAATGGTCCAAAAAGATTCAAGGGCTCTCACAAAATTCACTTCGGCACATCGAACATCTTATACTTTCCCATCATGGTGAGCTCGAACTTGGTTCACCCACAATTCCTAAAACAACTGAGGCGATAATACTTCACAGTGCCGATGATCTCGATTCCAAGATGGGACAGATAAATGCTTTAAAAGAAAAGAGTTCTGAAAACGATTGGAGTGATTACGATAGATACCTCGGAAGAAAGATCAAACTTAATTGGGAAAATGAAGAATAATAAAGTGATCTGTTTAGGAGTGCAAAGATGACAAAAAAACTCGTTATCGTTGAATCTCCAGCAAAAGCTAAAACAATCCAAAAATACCTCGGAAAGGATTACGAGGTTTCTTCTTCTCAAGGTCATGTGAGAGATCTACCAGAATCAAAATTTGGCGTTAAAGTCAATGGCAAGATAGAACCTGAATTTGAAATAATAGAGGGAAAAGAAAAAATAGTAAAGGAGTTAAAAGCCCTTTCTAAAGACAAAGAAGTTTTATTGGCAACTGATAACGACAGGGAAGGGGAATCCATAGCATGGCATCTTGCATGGATTTTGGGACTTTCCATCAAGGATAAAAATAGAATAGTCTTCAACGAAATAACCGAAAAGGTTATAAAAGAGGCCGTTAAAAATCCGAGAACAGTTGATTTGAAGATGGTCAATTCTCAATTGACGAGAAGAATTCTTGATAGGATAGTCGGTTACAAGGTTAGCCCTCTTCTTTGGAGAATATTTAAAGGTAAATTGAGTGCTGGAAGAGTTCAATCTGCTGCCTTAAGAATGCTCGTTGATCAGGAAAAGAAAGTACGCACATTCAAACCACAGCAATATTACGAGATTAAGGCCAAGATCTTTGAAGAAAAGACAAAACTGAAAATTTTTGATGGAGAAGATCTTGATAAGAAGCCTTTCAAAAAGATGGACGAGGCTCAAAAAGTCTTCGATTACATTTCAAAATCAAAATTTAAGGTCGCAGATGTTGCAATTGAAGAAATAAGGGTAAAAGCACCTTTACCTTTTAAAACAAGCACGCTCCAACAAAGCGCTTCGTCAGTACTCGGCTTTACGGTCTCAAAAACCATGAAACTTGCCCAGGAACTTTACGAGGGTGTTGATTTAGATGGCGAGATGACGGCTCTTATAACTTACATGAGAACAGATTCTTACAGAATATCAGAGGTTGCAAAGGTAGAAGCGAAAAAGTACATAGAAAAAAATTTTGGTAATGATTTCATCGGCTCAAACAGAATAATCAAAAACGCTCAAAATGCACAAGATGCCCACGAAGCGATAAGACCAACATATCCAGAAATGGATCCCGAAAAGTTAAAGGGAAAACTTTCAAAAGATCTTTTGTCAATGTACACTCTTATATGGAAAAGGTTTATGGCCTCTCAAATGTCGGATTCAATCTACAAAAAAAGTACCATTACCATATCTGATGAACAAAATCGCGCAGTCTTCGTCGTGGAATTCAGAAAAAGAATCTTTGATGGCTTCGAGCGCGTAGAAGACACGAAGGGAGAAACGAAGACTTTTCCCGAGGTCAAAAAGGGCCAAAGTGTTAAAGTTGAAGATCTTTCCATCGAAGAAGAAGTGACCTCTCCTCCTCCAAGGTATACTGAAGCAACTCTCGTTAAAAAACTCGAAACGGCCGGTATAGGCAGGCCAAGCACTTATGCAACCATAATACAAACTCTGCTTGACAGGAAATATGTCATTCGAGATAAAAAAACTCTCATTCCAACCTTTCTTGGCATAATCGTGAATGAATTTTTGTCCAAAGAATTCCCGAATATAGTCGATCTCAAATTCACGGCCTCTATGGAAGAAGAACTTGATCTCATAGAAAAAGGGAAAGAAGACTGGCAAAAAGTTCTTAAAAATTTTGACAAAGATTTTGAGTCAACTCTTGAGAAGGTTAAGTCAAATTTGAAAGATTCATTCGTTTCCATTGAAACAAACGTAAAGGCTCCAGATGGCACTTACATGTACCTCAAATATGGAAGATATGGACCTTACCTTGAGTCAAAAGATGGAAATTATAAAATGAGCATACCCTCTGGTTCGAAAATAGACTATGATTGGCAAAAAGTTCACATAGAGATGGCAAAGCCTGAAGTTTTGGATGAAAAATGTCCAAAATGTGGTGCCCCTCTTGTAAAGAGAGTTGGCAAATATGGAGAATTCATATCTTGTAGCAGATATCCAGAATGCGATTACACAAGGGCAATTCCAAAGTATGCACGTGGTAAATGTCCAAAGTGTGGTGGAAACGTTATAGAGAGAAAAAGCAAAAAGGGGAAAACTTTCTTCATTTGCGAAAATAACCCTGGAACCTGTGATTTCATAAGTTGGTATGAACCTTCAAATTACAGGTGTCCGGAAGATGGAGAAGTACTTTATTACAAAAAGAAAAAAGGATCAGAGGTTCTCTTTTGTCAAACCTGCAAGAAAGAGTACGAAGAATCGGATTTAAAGAAAGATTAATTTTTGCTTCTTTATCATCCGCCATAACTGCCATTTCGATGCCAGGAATGGTCTCTTCTGTTTTCGTTTGGTTTGGACTTGTCCCTTTATTCTTTGCCCTAAGAGATGACGGTAACCTTAAATTGCGCTTTTCATTTTTGATCGGTTGGTACTTTGGCGCACTTTACATGGGCATATCGACGTACTGGCTCTTACCAACGCTTGTCAAAAATATAGCGCTTTTCAACAATTTCCAACCAATATTTGGTGCGCTTGCATTTGTGATGTTTACCATCATAGAGGGATTGTTTTTTGGTGCCTTCGCCTTTTTCTACGTCCTATTTCAAAAAAAGTCGCGAAGCGTTCCATGGATCGTTCATATGCTATCGATGGCTGGAATTTATGTCATATTTGAATTTCTAAGAGGATATGGCGAAACTGGCTTCACCGGTTCTATGCTTTCAGATGCCCTTTTCACCGAGATAGGAACTTTACAGATCGTATCTTTTATAGGATCAATTGGACTAACCTTCATCATTTTTTTGGTAAATTATCTCATCTACACGTTTTTACTGAAACGAAATTTTAGAGGTCTCGTGATTCTTTTTATCGTAATAGCATCTTCATACATCTTTTCGGCCATTTATCCTTACATGATAACGAGCCAAGGTAGAAAGATATCGATAGGAGTTGTCCAACCCAATCTTTCAGTTTCGCAAAGATATTCTATGAGTTCGGATCAGATCTTCAAAGAAGTCAAATGGGGAATAACCTCTCTTGCAACAAAGACGAAGATCATTTTTTTCCCCGAAGGTACTTTTGAATACGAGATATCGGGAACAAATGTCTACTCGGATTTGAAAACGCTTCTGAAGGAGGAAAATGTTCAGGCCATCATAGGGTATCCTTCATCGAAGAATGAAAAAGTCTACAATTCGGCAGGCTTTTTTGGCGAAAATGGACTTGAAGAAATTTATTCGAAGCACATACTTGTTCCTTTCACTGAAACATTGCCTTACCCTCAAATATTTGGCATTTTCGGTTTTCTAAAACTCAGTCAATTCTTCACGCCTGGTAACAAATTCACAATCTTCCACTTTGACAATGCGGATTTTTCGACGGATATATGCTTTGAAAGTTATTTTGGATGGTTATCGAGGAGATTCACAAATGAAGGGGCTCAATTCATAGTCACGATAACGGATGACAGTTGGTTCGATCAAAAAACTGCCTTAATTCAGCATTTCTCTCAAGATGTCTTTAGAGCCGTGGAAAATAGAAAGTGGGTAGTTCAAGTTGCCGATACTGGCATAACTGGCGTTATCAATCCTTACGGCCAAATAGTCAAACAACTGCCAATTCATCAAAAGATAGCGTCAACATTTGAGATTTATCCCAACGACATCAAAACCTTTTATGATATGTTTGGCGATCTTATCCTTTGGATTTCGATAGGCTTTGTCATCCTTGAAGTTTTAATCGATATAGCGTATGGAAAAAGATGAGGGCATCCTGCCCTTCGCCAACTTACCGCTCACTAATCTCTATTCCCTAATCCCTAATGTCTAATCTCTAATGTCTAATCTCTGTTTTTGTCTTTACTGATCACTCGTCACGCGTTACGCGTCACTGTATTTGCCATATGCTATACGCTATATGCCATTTGCTGTTTTGCAATCGGCTCCAGCATATGCCCCGTCGAAATCTGGTCCTCACTGCGTTGCGGAGGATTTCTCTGGGGCATTATGCTCTCCGCCTTATACCATTTGCGATACGCTATAAGCCATTTGCTGCTTTTTGATCGGCTTCGGCAGGCACCCCCTCGATGTCTGGTCCTCGCTAACGCTGCGGAGGCCATCTCGAGGTCATCCTGCCCTTCGCGTACCTGCTGTTTGATCGGCTCCGACATGTGCCCATTCGGAAGCTGGTCCTCGCTGCGCTGCGGAGGCTTCCTCACGGGCATCATGTCCTCCGCCTTATCCCATATGCTATACGCTATATGCCATTTGCTGCTTTTTGATCGGCTTCAGCAAGATGCTCCCCCTCGATATCTGGTCCTCGCTGGCGCTGCGAAGGCTCCCTCTGGGGCATTATGCTCTCCGCCATACTGCCCACTAATCCCTAATCTCTATTCCCTAATCCCTAATGTCTAATCCCTGTTTTTGCCTTTACTGTTCACTCGTCACGCGTTACGCGTCACTGTATTTGCCATATGCCATACGCTATAGGTTATATGCTATAATTTGCGAAGAAGGTGATGAATTGACAAAAGTTGTGAAAATTGGAAATGTGCTTATCGGCGGTGGCAATCAGTTGAACAGATAAAAAAATTGGAATTGGCAGGATGTAAGATAGCAAGAGTTAGCGTTTACGATGAAGCATGCGTTGAGTCTTTGAAAGCCATAAAATCTCGTGTGAAGATCCCAATAGTTGCGGATGTCCACTTCGATTACAAAATAGCAATAGGATCGATTTTAGCGGGAGTCGATAAGGTGAGGATAAATCCCGGCAACATAGGTGCAAAGTGGAAAGTTGAAGAAGTTGCTCGAGTTGCAATGGATCATGGCGTACCAATAAGAGTGGGATCGAATGCTGGTTCAATAGATGAATCTTATTTGAAAAAATTCAATGATCCCGTAGACGCGCTTGTTCAAAGTGCCATTGATGAGGTAAACACGCTTGAATCTGTGGGATTCAATGATATCGTTGTTGCCGTTAAATCATCCGATCCAATTGAAACGATTTTAGCAAATGAAAAATTGTCCAAAATGACGTCTCATCCGTTGCATATCGGTGTAACTGAGGCTGGAATCTATGAGGACGCAATCGTTAAATCAGCCTTTGCGCTTGGGCATTTGCTCTACGAAGGAATAGGAGATACGATAAGAGTTTCGATTGCCGGCGATCCTGTTAACGAAGTTGGGATCGCTTATTCGATACTTCAAAGTGTTAAAGCCTTTGATGGGCCGGAAATTATCGCGTGTCCAACTTGTGCACGCACGGAGATAAACGTTGAAGAATTGGCAAGAGAGGTGAAAAAGTCTCTTGTAGAAGTTAAAGGCAAAGTAAAGGTTGCGGTGATGGGATGCGTTGTAAATGGACTTGGAGAAGCAAAAGATGCGGACGTGGCCGTATTCGGTACAAAAAACGGTGGTGTGATATACGCAAATGGTAAAATGGTATCAACGGTGAGTAGAGAAGAGATCCTTCCAGTTCTTAAAAGCCTTGTAATTGAGCATTTGAAGGGAGGAAAGCAGTTTGAAAACGATAAAGCACGTAAGTGAAATGATAGAGGCATCAAAGAGTTACAGTGGTAAAAATGTGGGTTTTGTTCCAACGATGGGAGCGCTTCATGCAGGACATCTTTCCCTTGTCAAAAGGGCACGAAGTGATAACGAGATCGTCGTTGTCAGCATTTTTGTGAATCCTACTCAATTTGGTCCAAGAGAAGATTTCAACGCATATCCGAGAATGTTAGATAAAGATCAAAGTTTGCTCGAGGGAGAAAATGTCGATTACCTCTTTGCACCTGAAACTTCCGAGATGTACCCAAAAGGCTTTTCAACATCAATCCATGTCGCAAATTTGACTGATTACCTTTGTGGATACTACAGGCCAGGCCATTTCGATGGCGTAGCGTTGGTGGTGAACAAACTTTTTAACATAGTAAAACCAACGCGTGCTTATTTTGGACAAAAAGATGCCCAGCAATTCAGAATGCTCAGAAGAATGGTTCAAGACTTGAACATGAACGTTGAGATGATCGAAATGCCAATTGTCAGAGAGAAAGATGGCCTTGCTTTAAGTTCAAGAAACATGTACCTTTCCGCTGAAGAAAGAAAAGAGGCTACCATGCTTCATCAGGCAATAAAATATGCGGTTGATCAGATAAAATCTGGAAGAAGAGACGCTTACAAGATAAAGTTGGAAGCCATAAATAGATTAAGGGCCTCTCCTAACATCAAAGTTCAATACTTCGAAATCGTTGATGAAGAAACGCTTGTGCCTGTTTCAAATGTAAAATCTAAAGTTATAGTGGCTGCTGCTATCTTTCTTGGAAAAACGAGACTCATAGACAACGAAATCGTGGATGTTTGATAAATATGGCGAAAATAAAGGTTATCACGGACAATTCGTGTGATTTGCCTTCAGAATGGCTTAAAGCAAATGACGTTGAAGTTGTAACTTTAAAAATACTCATCAATGACCAACAAAAGGATGTGACTTTACAGAAATTACTTGAAGAGTTAAAAAGTGGGAAAAATATAAAAACTTCCCAACCAACTCCTGACGAATTTGAAAAATTGTATGCGAAATTTCTTGAAACATACGATGGGATTCTCTCCATCCATTTGTCTTCCAAATTAAGCGGTACTTACAACAGCGCAACGATAGCGGCCAAAAAATTTAACGGCAGAGTTGAAACGGTTGATTCACTCACGACAACATCTGCACTGGGGGCGATGGTTGCAAAGGGCGTTGAACTTTCAAAGACAGGCGATCTAAAAAAGAGCGCTGAAGAGTTAAGAAAGCTTTCTTTGACAGTCAAAACAATCTTCGGTGTTCAAACCGTTGAAAATCTTGTGAGAGGTGGAAGGGCACATCTTATAGCCGGAAAACTCGTTAATTTGCTCAACGTCAAACCAGTTTTAAAAGGAGAAGATGGAGAAATCAAATTTCATAAGATCGTGCTTGGCTTTCAAAGAGTTTTGAGGGAAATTGTCAGTTACGTGAAATCTTACGATGTAATGGATAAAAAGATCTACATCGCACACGTTAACGCACAGGAAAGCGTGGATTACATCATCTCAAAACTTGGAAGTGAGTACACCTTTATCGTTGGCCTGGCGAGTCCAGCCATCGCTTTGAATGCTGGAGAGGGTGCAGTTTTCGTTGGATTTTTGATTCGCTGAGTTTGAATATGTTATAATCATTTCGTGAGAGAGAAAAGCGATGAGATTTACGCCGATTTTTTTGATTTATTGATAATTTTAGCAATCGACTTTCCGATCTTTTTATTTCTTGCGATCTTCAAATATTTAGATCTGGCCTCTGACACACTTTCTGCTTTCTTACTTATACCGCTCTCAGTTCTAACCATATGGGGCTTTCATTTGATTTTAAAAGAAAAAGGATATGGAATTGGCTCATGGTTTAAAATATCTTCTTTTGGGCCGGATCTTGTATGGAGTGTCATAGTTTTCCCCGGAATCCTCATCGTTTACCTTGTAATGAGTTTCTTAACTTCCCTTATATGGCCAGAACCAATATTTTCAAAGATGAACATGAACCCGAATGCATTTGTGGCTGTCATATCATTAGGGTTGTTTTTTCCGGTAGCAGAAGAGGTAATCTTTAGAGGAGCCATCTACGGATACCTGAAGCGCTTTTTCTCTCCAGAATTTTCGATGGTTTTGACTTCAGTTTCCTTTGCAGTTGTGCATCCTTTTCAAGAATGGATGAAAATTTTTGTTTTCGGAATGCTTTTAAATTTGCTATACTATAAGAGAGGAACCTTGACGGTAAGTTCAACAGTTCATGTGATGGTTAGTTTGATTTATCTTTCCATTGTTTACTTGCCGAAGGTTTGAAAGAGGGTGATTTATCTATGTTTAATAAATTTTCAAAACGCGCAGCCCAAGTTTTTGTGGCTGCTCAAGATGAAGCAAGGGCTCTTGGACATTCTTACGTAGGTACCGAACATTTGTTGTTGGGAGTCATGAAATCGGCAAATGGAGAGGCCTACAATGTCCTAAGAGAGCACGGCCTTGATTATGCATCTTTGAAACAGGAAATCATAGCCATCGTGGGGGCTGGTATCCCAAGAGAAAATGTTTCTTCGCCCCAGATGACACCAAGGGCAAGAAAAATAATAGAACTTGCCTACGAAGAGGCTCAACTTTTGGGACAAAATTACATATCCACAGAGCATATATTACTTGCAATTCTAAGAGAAGGAGAAGGAGTCGCTGCGCATGTGTTAAGAAAGTTTGGAATAGATCTCGTTGATCTCAGGCGCGAGTTGATAGATGAGATGGGCGGCGCTTCTTCACAAAATAACGAAGATTCAGATGATGATGATTTCACGCGTCCAAGTGCATCTCAAGATGTCATGAGGTCAGTTAAAAATCTCGAGGGGCTTGGAGTCGATCTTACGGAAGAGGCCAAAAATGGCAAACTTGATCCAGTCATAGGAAGAGAACGGGAAATCGAAAGAATAATGCAAATTTTAACGAGAAGAAAGAAAAACAACCCTGTTCTGATAGGCGATCCAGGTGTTGGGAAGACTGCCATAGTAGAAGGATTGGCACAAAGGATCGCATCGGGCGATGTGCCTGAGTTGTTAAGGGGAAAGGTCATTTTTTCTCTCGACATAGCGGCTCTCATAGCAGGCACAAAGTATCGAGGAGAATTCGAGAAAAGACTTAAAAAGGTAATATCAACAGTTAAAGACGATCATTCGATAATTCTTTTCGTGGATGAGGTCCATACGATAGTCGGTGCTGGCGCTGCAGAAGGCGCTGTTGATGCTGCCAACATACTTAAACCTTCATTGTCACGTGGCGAAATTCAGATGATAGGTTCCACAACACCAGATGAGTATAGACAATTTATAGAAAAAGATGCGGCGCTCGAAAGAAGATTTCAAAAGATATACGTTGGAGAACCAACGACGGTTCAAACTCTCGAGATACTTAAAGGGCTGAAATCGAAGTACGAGATACATCACAAAGTTCGTTATACCAATGATGCCCTTGATTTGGCCGTTAAACTTTCTCAAAGGTACATAACGGATCATTATCTTCCAGATAAAGCCATAGATCTCATAGATGAAGCAGGGGCAAGCGCGAGATTAAACAGCATGACCGTTCCAGAAGAGATAAAAGAACTTGAAAGAAAGATAAAAGCAATTCAAGAAGAAAAAGAACTTTCAATAGCGCAACAAAATTACGACCGCGCTGCTGAGATAAGGTTTAAAGAAAGAGATCTTCAGCAGATGCTCAACGAGAAATACAATGAATGGAAAAAACGCAGAGAGACTGAAATAATAACCGTTGATTCGGACAGTATAGCAAAAACGATATCAATATGGACGGGAATACCACTTACAAAACTCGAAAAAAGTGAAAGCGATAAACTTTTGAAACTTGAAGATGAACTTCATAAACGCATCGTCGCGCAGGAAGAAGCGATTAAAGCCGTTTCAAGTGCGATAAGACGTGCAAGATCTGGCCTTAAAGATCCAAGAAGGCCTATGGGATCATTCATGTTTTTGGGACCAACGGGAGTGGGCAAAACTGAACTCGCAAAGGCTCTTGCAGAATACCTCTTTGGTGATGAGAACTCCCTTGTGAGAATCGATATGTCTGAATACATGGAAAGATTTTCAGTTTCAAGGCTTGTCGGTGCTCCTCCAGGTTATGTCGGGTACGAAGAGGGAGGAACTTTGACGGAGAAGATAAGAAGAAGACCTTTCTCTGTGATATTACTTGATGAAATAGAAAAAGCACACCCAGATGTCTTTAATTTACTCCTTCAAATATTGGATGATGGCAGATTAACAGATTCACAAGGACACATAGTAGATTTCAAAAACACAATCCTTATAATGACATCGAATCTGGGTGGAGAATTGATAAACAAAACAAAAAGAGGACTGGGATTTGTTGAAGAAAGCGTTGAGACCAATTACGAAAACATGAAACTCATAGTCATGGATGAAGTTAAGAGGACATTCAGACCTGAATTTTTGAATCGTCTCGACGAAATAATAGTGTTCCATCCTCTCACCAAAGAGCATATAGGAAAGATCATAGACATACTGCTTGGAGATCTCAGAAAACGCCTTGCCGAACGTAACATAAAGATTTTAGTAAGTGATCAGGCAAAAGAACTCATAATTTCTAAAGGGTTCGATCCAATTTACGGAGCAAGGCCTCTTAAGAGAGAGATTCAAAAGATGATAGAGGATCCTTTGTCTGAAGACTTACTGGCAGACAGATTTGAAGATGGAGATACAATAGTGATAGGAGCCTCTTCTGGAAAGATCATCTTTAAGAGGAAAAGAGAAAGAAAGGTTGCGTTAAGTGAATCGGGACAAAAATAAAACCGTTTATGTGTGTTCCGAATGCGGGTACAAATCTACGAAATGGTTTGGGAAGTGCCCCAGTTGTGGTGCATGGGATTCCGCAGTTAGAATTGAAGAAGGGGTACAAAGCAGTACCCCTTCTTTGATAGAATTCAAACCATCAACGTCAGATATATCCATTCCTCAGAGGATGACCACCATGATGAAAGAGACAGACAGGGTTTTGGGAGGTGGCGTTGTTTCTGGAAGTGTCATACTCATCTCTGGGGGACCGGGTATAGGGAAATCTACCTTGGCAATTGAATATGCAAGTGCGCTTACAAATTACGGAAATGTTTATTACGTAAGTGGTGAAGAGTCCATTCCTCAGATTTTGCTGAGAGTAAAGCGGCTTGGAGTTGAAAATGATCGCCTCTTTCTTTCTTCCGAGGTAAATGTGGACGACGTGTTGTCTTACGTTTCTTCAAAAGAAAAACCCGTTGCCATGGTCTTTGATTCGATTCAAACACTTTACACATCAGGAATGAGCGCTCTTGCAGGCAGCGTGCCTCAAATGAGAGAATGTGCGATGAAACTCATAGATTATGCAAAGGCCAACAACGTTGCCATATTCATGATAGGACACGTTACGAAAGAAGGAAATATCGCTGGTCCTATGGTACTCGAGCATATGGTCGACGGCGTGCTATATCTTGAAGGGGAATCAAGATCTGGAAGAAGGATTCTGAGATCTATTAAAAATAGATTTGGTCCCACCGATGAAATAGCGGTTTACGATATGGGAACGAATGGCATGATCGAAATTCCAGATCCTTCAAAAATCTTTGCAGATGTGGATTCGGAAGATCCAGGCAGCGCACTTTCAGTCATAGTAGAAGGATCACGACCGTTAATGGTTAACGTTCAGGTGCTTGCAACTCCAAGTTACAGAAATGGGTCTATAAGGATAACGAGGGGATTTGAAAACACGAAACTCATGATCATTGCCGCCATAGTATCAAGTCATCTTGGAATTTCGCTTGAAAATAAAGACATATACCTTAACCTTCTCGGAGGTTTACGCACAACGGATACGGCAATCGATCTTGCAGTTGCGGTGGCAATATTTTCGGCAGTTAAAAAGTTAAAATTCTCATCTAAAATTGCATTTATAGGAGAGATAGGTCTTGACGGAAAGGTGAGAAGCGTTCCTCAAATGCAGATGAGAATAGGTGAAGCAAAAAGAATGGGCATAGAACGCGTCATCGTCTCAAATAGTTACAAATCTCACGAAACAGAGGGAGTTAAAACTTTAAAGGAAGCCATTTTGAAATCTTTTGGAGGGGAAAATGCCTCTTGATGATAAGAGCATAAAGGCAGCGCTTTCAATGGTGGCACCGGGAACACCGTTGAGAGACGCGATAGACAACATAATAAAAGCAGACAAAGGAGCACTTATCTTTGTCGTACAAGATCCAAAAGAATATTTAAAAAAAGGCATTATCCAAGGTGGTTTTGACCTTAATTGCTCGTTTACGCCAAACAAAGTCTATGAACTTGCAAAAATGGATGGAGCGATAGTGCTTTCCGAAGATCTCAAGAAGATATGGTATGCAAACGTTCAATTAGCCGCCAATAGGAAAATATCGACGAATGAAACAGGCACAAGACACAGAACGGCCGAAAGAATTGCTTTGCAAACTGGAAAACTTGTGATAGCCGTTTCTCAAAGAAGGAAGGTGATAACACTTTACCAAAAAGATTGGAAATACATGGTTAAAGATGTATCCGTCATAGTGCTTCAAATGAATCAGGGAATAAGGCTCATGGAAAGGTATAGGACAAATTTTGACAGTTCGATATTGGCACTTAACACAAAAGAAGTGGAGGGAAGAGTTACACTTTTCGATGTTTTCGAGATCATAAATCGCGGCTTGAAGATAATAAATTTGTACAGGGATCTTTCATTTTATCTTGCTGAACTGGGAAACGAGGGCATGCTTACCCAACTTCACATGGATGAACTTAACGAAGGTGTAGATGAAAACATCGAATTATTGATCATGGATTACGCAAGCGAAAGGGTCATAGGAAAAACACACGATCCGAGTCAACTCATGAAAGTGCTTTTTTCCAATCAAAAAGAGGAAAATCTTGATCTTTTGTCCTTCGTTCATCAAATGGGGTATGATATAGAAGAACATCAAATATTTGAGATGACATTACAACCAAGAGGATACAGGCTTTTAAGAAGCATTCCACGGATACCGATGAATATAGCTCATGACCTTGTCAAGAAATTCGAGAACATGTCAGGACTTTTAAGGGCTTCTTTTGATGATCTTATGAGTGTCGATGGAGTTGCTGAGAAACGTGCAACTGTTATAATGAG
>JABEBW010003659.1_pt1 | contig 29633 bp, 31 predicted proteins | sample 7245961 | NCBI WGS metagenome assembly JABEBW01 (sample SAMN14506364, study PRJNA622280) | hot springs metagenome | biome: hot spring [ENVO:00000051]|acidic hot spring [ENVO:00002120]; feature: spring [ENVO:00000027]|sediment [ENVO:00002007]; material: sediment environment [ENVO:01001048]...
TCATTTTCATCTTCATATGTAGAATACAAATATGATGTATATGATTCAAATTCTGCAGCGCATGTATCTACCATTTTATATACATTTTTAACATTGAGACTTTTCCTAAAAACCCTTATATCTTCTTCTTTTTTATCAGTAAGCTTTGCAATATACTTATCTGAAAAGCCAAATTGCTTAATCTTTTTTATATTTTCAATATTTACGCCATTTAACTTAATCTCTTGCTCCATATCAATTATTTGCTTAATATTAGCCAAAAACCATTTATCAATATACGAGTATTTGTAAATATCATCTAGGCTCATTCCCATACGCATAGCTTTTGCAATATAAAATAAACGCTTACTATTTGGTCTTACTATATTGTCAATAATATGTGCAATGTCATTTCCTTCTATATTTTCTAAACCATAATAGTCGAGCTCAAGTGACCTTATGGCTTTTTGTAAAGATTCTTTAAATGTTCTGCCAATGGCCATAACCTCGCCTACGCTTTTCATCTGCATACCAATCTCATCTTTGGTATTAAATTTTTCAAATGTGAATCGCGGTATTTTAGTTACAACATAATCAAGCGTTGGCTCAAAACTAGCTGGCGTCTTTTTAGTAATATCGTTTGGAATTTCATCCAATGTATAACCAATACTTAGTAGCGTTGCAATTTTAGCAATTGGAAAACCTGTAGCCTTGCTTGCTAATGCGCTAGAGCGCGATACTCTGGGGTTCATTTCTATAACGTAAAATTCACCATTTTGAGGGTTGACACAAAACTGTATATTAGAGCCGCCTGTTTCTACGCCAATTTCTCTTATAATCGCAATGCTTGCATCTCTAAGCAATTGATATTCTTTGTCTGTAAGTGTTTGAGCGGGTGCGACTGTTATTGAATCACCAGTATGAACGCCCATTGGGTCAAAATTTTCAATTGAACAAACAATAACTACATTGTCAGACTTATCGCGCATGACTTCCAACTCAAACTCTTTCCAACCAATAACAGATTGCTCGATTAATACTTCTTTAATTGGGCTTTGGTCCAACCCCCACTTTACCACTTGTTCAAATTCATCTTTATTGTAAGCAATGCCTGCTCCAGTGCCACCTAATGTAAAAGAAGGTCTTACAATCACAGGAAAGCCTATTTCGAAAGCAGCCTCTTTTGCTTCTTTTAAGCTTCTTACAACTGCAGATTTTGGTGTTTTAAGGCCGATTTTTCTCATAGCTTCCTTAAAAAGCTCTCTATCTTCAGCTTTTTTTATAGCCTCAATATTAGCACCAATAAGTTTTACATTATATTTTTCTAAAATACCTTCTTCGTATAAGCCTACAGCAGTATTAAGCGCTGTTTGTCCGCCAAGTGTTGGCAGTAAATGCGTAGGTCTTTCTTTTGCAATGATTTTTTCAATAAATTCAACGCTTATAGGCTCAATGTAGGTTTTATTTGCCATTTGTGGGTCTGTCATAATTGTTGCAGGGTTTGAATTTACCAAAACAATTTCAATGCCTTCTTTAGATAGAGCCCTACAACATTGTGTACCAGAATAATCAAATTCACACGCCTGCCCTATCACAATCGGGCCAGACCCGATAATTAAAACTTTTTTTATAGATTCATCCTTTGGCATACATTGCACTCCATTCTTTTAGTCTAAAACATAATACAAATTTTTTAATTTATTGCAAAATTTCTTCCAAGGCATCGTTTGTTTTTGTTGGTATAAAAAAAGGATAAACAAAAGAACCTTTATTAAAGCCGATATTCAAGTTTAGCGCCCTATAGCCACCAAGTGTTGCTATGTGAAAAAAATAATTAGGCTCAATGTGCAAAAAGTGTTTGCGCAAGAATCTCAACTCATTTAAAATGCTTAAATCCCAATTGCTTGCAAGTGAATCTGTGCCAACAGCAACATTTGTATTTGATTTTTTAATTAAATCCAAATTTGGCAACATCTTGCTAATATAGTAATTGCTACGCGCTGATATAACAATACTTGAGCCAATACTTTTTAGATACTCAATTTCATCTGGCTTTATGTAAACACAATGAACAAATAAGCCCCTTTTAAGCTTTCCTAAGCTTTTTAAATACTCCATCGCGCTTGCAAAATATAGATTTTCTTCAACTAAACCTTTTTTGGCAAGCATCTCAAACAATGCCCCAGTCGAGTTAACAAACAAATCTTCAAACTCGCTTTCTAAAAAATGCAAACTAAACAAATCACCACTTATCGTGTTATTTTCTAACAGCGTAAACTTTAGCAAATCGCTATGCGTTGAGTACACGGAATGTGCCGTTGCATAAATTCTTGCATTGTATTTTTTTCTTATATAGTCAATATTGTTTTTAATAAAGTCAATTTTTTCTTGCGCTATAGCTCTACTCAAAGAATAATTTTCAAAAAAAACAACCTTGTGCGGTATTTTAGAAAGATGCTTAACGCTTTCCAATGTATTAGTAATATCTGCAACGGCGCAAACGCCATTTTCAAGCTGAACACTAATAGCATCTTTTATAGCCTTATCAACATCTTGCGAAACTACTTGTTTTTTGGATTCTATCATAGCCTTTAGCCAATTTACAAACCCCAAATAAGGTTCAATTTTAGTGTGTGACAATTCAAGGTGAGTGTGCGCATTGACAAAACCAGAAAATAAAACGCCTTCTCCATAGTCTTTTAGAGATGCTTCTTTATAAATCTTTTTTGCAATACTAATGGGTAGCAAATCAATTACTTTATTGTTAGAAACCACACAACCTTGTTGTGTTTGAAGCTCTTTGCCATCAAATAACCATTTTGCATAAAGTATTTCCATCTGTTTCATTATAGTATAAGATTTTTTTGTTAAAGTCAACTATTGAACATCGCTATACTATTTTTTAAAAAACGCTTGACTTAAAAATTTGATTTAATAAAATATACATTGTGAAAAAAATAAAAGTTCCAGTTGAAAAAAGCGTTGGGTTAGCTTTAGCTCATGATATTACATATATTAACAAAGAAGAAAAATTTAAAGGTGCTCGATTTAAAAGAGGCCATATAATAGCCAAAAAAGATATTGAAATTTTAAAGTCAATGGGCAAAAGTCATATTTATCAACTAATACCTGATAAAGATGATGTCCACGAAGATGATTTTGCCATAGAGATAGCAAAATTTATTGCAGGAAAAAATGTCATTTACGATAACAAACCAAGCGAAGGAAAAATAAACTTTTACTCATCAACCAAAGGATTGCTAAAGATTGATAAAGATAAGTTATTTAGAATTAACGCTATACCACAATTATCGTTGCCTAGCATTCACAATAACTTTCCATGTGGGCCAAACAAAACTATCGCAGCTTTTCGCATTATACCGCTTTATGTTAAGCGAAAAATTTTAGATAAAGCAATAAAGATTTTAGATACACCAATTTTTAATGTCGTGCCATACAGCGTTAAAAAAATAAACATAATAATCACTGGTAATGAAATCTACTATGGTCTAAGAAAAGACCTTTTTAAAAACCACATAGAAAATAAACTCAAAAAATTTGGCTATAGCGTATTTGATTATAGAATAGTGCCAGATGATACAAAAGCTATTACAAAAGCATTAGAAGAATTAAAAGAAGCTGACTTAATATTTGTTTGTGGCGGCAGTAGTGTTGACCCAGATGATGTAACAAAAAAAGCCCTCTCTAAAGCAAAAGTAAAATTTGTTTTTAAGGCTAACCCTATCCAGCCAGCAAATAACCTCAGTATTGGTTATTGGGGTTCTTCGCTACTGTGCGTGGTACCAGCTGGGAGCCTATATTATAATGCAAGTGCGCTAGACATATTTTTGCCAAGACTTTTAGCCAAAGATATAATTGACAAAAAAGAACTAAAATATTACAGCGAAGGCGGTTTGTGTCATTTTTGCACTCATTGCACCTACCCTATATGTCCGTTTGGGAAGTAATTTATGAAAAAAAATGTTGAAGAAGCGTTGAAAATTATATTAGATACTACACCAACAAAACCATCCCAAAAGATTTACATAAACGAGTCTTTAGAAAGGGTTGTATACTCTGATATTTTAGCCAAATCAAATTATCCGTCTTATAATAAAACCGCAATGGATGGATATGCTATAGTCTACAAAAACAAAGACAAACCATTAAAAGAAGTTTTTGATGCAAAAGATTTTGATGAAACATGCGCATTGAGACTTAATACAGGGATGGAAATACCACCAATAGGCGATTGTGTTGTAGAAGTTGAGCTAGTAGAAAAAAAAGATGGCTTTATTTTTATAAAAAAGAATGTTGAACAATATAGAAATTTTGTTTTTTCTGGCTCTGAAATAAAAAAAGGCGATATCGTTATACAAAAAGGTGAATTAATCAATGCACAAAAAATGGCATTGCTTGCATATCTTGGTGAATTAATAATAGATGTATATCAAAAGCCTATCGTTGGCGTTATCACAACAGGCGATGAAGTCGTTATGCCAGGTGAAGGCGCACATTCTAGCATGGTTTATAATGCAAATTATTTTTATTTAGACGGTTTTATTAGAGAGCAAAACGCTCAGTGTATATACTTTGGTCATGTTAAAGATGACATAGATGAACTTAAAAAGACCTACAAGTACGCACTTTCAAGATGCGATATACTTGTAAGTACAGGCGGGTCTTCAAAAGGAACGAAAGATTTTACAAAAAATGCATTTGAAGCGTTAGGTATTGAAATTAAATTTGACGAAACAACCATAAAACCAGGCAAACCACTGATATTTGGTGTATTGGGTGATAAATTGGTTTTTGGTATGCCTGGGTGGCCTTCATCATTGGTTGTAAATACTCAAGTGTTTTTAAAACCGGCTATAAAAAAAATGTCTGGACTTTCTAAATACACTAATGATATCATATTTGCAAAAACAACAAAATCAATGCATTCTAGAATAGGCAAAGATTACTTTAATAGAGCAGTACTAAAATACAATGGCTCTCTTGTTATTGAGCCACTTAATTCCCAAGACACTAGCAATTTTATTTCAATGGCAAAAGCCAATTGCTTAGTTCATATCGACTCTTTGCTAGCCGATGTAGAAGAAGGCACGCTTTTGCCATTAATAATGATTAATTAGGATTATTTTATTAAATTAAAATCTAAATTTGAATTGGGTAAAGTAGAACTTATCTTGATGTCACTTTTAGCTTCTAAATACTTATTTTTTATATCTTCTGGTATATCTTTGAATTCGTATACTATTTTATCCGATGCTATTTTACCACCAATTTTTTCTTCAAATGGAAAACCATATGGTAAAATTGCAATTTGAATACCGCCTGATGCTGGTATTACTTGAATTAATGCTACATCTTCTAAACCATCAAGTGCTTTTGTGCCTATAACTGTTTCTCCTGTGACAATTTTCACAATTTTGATTTCCATAATATTCCTCCCAAAAACAAGATTATACAATATTGTTTCTTTGTCAATGATAAAATTTCTTAAAACATATTTTGGACATTTTAAGGTTGACAAAACCATTATGAATGTATAGGATTTTAACGGATGAAATAAATTTTTTTAAGGAGTGTGTATGAAATTTTTAGCGAGTTTGTTTTTGGTAATGGTTTTTTTTACGGCTACTGCTTTTGCTCAAACACAAGACAAAGTATTGGCTACCGTCAATGGATATGAAATTACACAATCGGCTGTGGATAATTTTATTAAATCGCTACCTGCTGGCGTAGTAAATGATAAAAATGCTGCTCAAATTAGAGAGAATGTCCTAAACTCTTTAATTAGCGAAAGAGTTTTGCTTGATGAAGCAAAAAAACTAAATTTAGAAAAAGACCCTCAGGTTGAACAAGAAATTAAATCTCAAACAAACAATATTTTGATAAATGCGCTACTTCAAAGGAAATTTGGCAATCAAAATTTTGCACCAACAGATAAAGAAATTACAGACTTTTACAATCAAAATAAGTCAAAATTAAAAGATGCAAAAGGTCAAATCCCGCCACTTAGTAAAATAAAACCTGAAATTTCACAGTACTTGACAAATATCAAAAAGAAACAAACATTAGACAACTATATCGAAGAATTAAAAAAGACAGATAAAATTATTATCAACAAGTAAAAATGAAATTACTAACGCTTATCATAGCGTTATTGTTTATCGCTGGCTGTAGTTATCAGCAAAAGACTACTGAATTTGCCCAACTACAGCCAGTGGTAGAAAAAAAAATTCAAACAAAACATTCAAATTTTTTAATTGTAGGTTTTTATCCTTACTGGGAACAATCAAAATTTATACCTCAAATTGCTATCAATAATGATATAAATATGGTTTACCATGCATTTGTTTGGCCAAACAAAAATGGTGAACTTATTATTCCCAAAAACTTTGAAAATAAGGAATTTATTAGTATAAGCAAAAACATAGATGTAAAACCTATAATATCAGTAGGTGGAGGAGCTACTTCTACTTATTTTTCAACAGTACTTAATAACCCTTTATTGTTTGACAAATTTACTTCACAACTAATAGATTTCATCAAAACTAATCACTATGACGGTATAGATATAGATTGGGAATTTCCAAAAAGCACAATTGATACGCTAAGTCTAAATAATTTCGTTAAAACTCTAAGGGAAAGTTTAGGTGATAACTTTATTATTAGTGTTGATTTACCTTACGCAAATTACTCAGGTCGCTATTTTGATATTGATTTTTTAAAACCGCTTGTCAACTATTTTATTGTTATGACATACGATTATGCTGGAGGTTGGAGCTCAATTAGCGGATATAACGCTCCTTTAAAATCAGGTTTTTGTAACTCTCATGACATTCAAAAAAGCATTGAGTACTGGCTTGCAAGAGGCGTTGAATCAAAAAGTATGTTACTTGGCATACCTTTTTATGGCAGAGCTTTTAATGCAGATGAACCTTGCCAAGAATTTAATAAATCCTATGCTGCAACTTACAGAAACATATTATCCCTATTGAAAAACGACGATTATCAATACTTTTGGGATTTTATGACAAAAACGCCATATCTGGTTAACAAAAAAAATAAAATTTATTATAGTTTTGATGATTTATCATCGATAAGTGATAAAATTCGTTATGCTTTTTCTATGAATTTAGGTGGTGTTGCAATATGGGAAATTACGCAAGATATAGTAGACAATAAGCATACGCTTTTACAAGAAATTGCACAAATTGTAAAAAACAACCAACTTTTAAATAATTAAGAACAGAATTTGCTATATACGCTTTGTGGAGGTGTTTAATGCTAAGTGGTATTTACACATCAGCTAGTGCTATGATTATTGCTGCACAAAGAGTCAATAACATTGCAAATAACATAGCAAATTCAAATACTGTTGGTTTTAAAAGCGAAGGGATTAATCAAAAAAGCTGGTCAGAATTTTTGGGTTATGCAAATGCCAATTTACCAATTGAACCCAACACACGCTTGGCAGCTAATTTCATTAATGAATCCGTAAATTCCGTTGTTCATATGGATAAAGATTATATAAATTTTTCACAAGGTTCTTTGGAAAAGACTGGAAATAAATTGGATTTTGCCATTGAAGGCAAAGGTTTTTTTGCCGTACTTAGCCCAAATGGCATAGAATATACTCGAGATGGTCAATTTAGCATAAATAATCAAGGCATACTTGTGCAGGCGGGCACGAATTATCCAGTTATTGGCGAAAATTATTTTAAAAATGGAAAAATGATTAAAGTAGATTCTCAAACAGAGTTTTCTCAAACTGGCGCGGTACTTAACAATGGCGCACAAACAGATACTATTGCCATAAGAGATTTTCCCAACTATGCAAATTTGAGAAAAGTTGGAGATAACTGTTTCGTACCCATTAATAATATGCAACCACAACTCACAGCAAGCTTTTCACTAAAAGAAGGCTATCTAGAACAATCAAATGTTAATATTATAAAAGAGATGGTCGAGCTTATACAAAATCAACGCTCATATGATAGTTATCAAAAAGTAATATCAACATTTGCAAATCAACTCATACCAAACACAATCCAATTAGGTAGTGTTACTTAGATAGGAGGAAACACAAAATGATTAGAGCTTTGTGGACAGCAGCTACTGGCATGCAAGGCCAGCAAACAAACATAGATGTTATAGCAAACAACTTAGCAAACGTAAACACTGTTGGTTTTAAACGCTCAAGGGCTGATTTCGAAGATTTAATATATCAAACCCAAAAAGAAGCTGGCGTTAATACTACTTCAAACACTGTAGAGCCAACTGGCATTCAGATTGGGTTAGGCTCGCAATTGGCAGATGTCTCAAAAAATTTTATGCAAGGTAGTTTACAAGAAACGGGAAATCCTCTTGATTTAGCTATACAAGGTAGTGGTTTTTTTCAAATTACGATGCCAGATGGCACAATAGCTTATACCAGAGCAGGCGATTTTAAATTAGACAATAATGGCAGAATAGTAACAACAGATGGATACCCTCTATCGCCAGAAATTACAATACCGCAGGATACTACATCTATAAGCGTTGGAAATGACGGTACTATATCTGTGTTAGAAGCTGGCCAAACTACACCAACACAACTTGGTCAAATACAATTGGCTTTTTTTGCAAACCCAGCAGGACTTAAAGCAATTGGTCAAAACTTATATCAACAAACTGTATCTTCTGGCACGCCTACGCTTGGCACGCCAGGAATCAATGGTCTTGGGACTATTAATCAAGGCTACCTAGAGATGTCAAACGTTAGCGTAGTACAAGAAATGGTCGATATGATAGCTGCTCAAAGGGCATATGAAACAAATGCAAAAGTTATACAAACATCTGATCAAATGTTGCAAACTGCTAATAATCTCAAGCAGTAGTTTATTGCTTATTTTTATTAATATAGTAAATGCTTGTGATATCGATTTAATAAAACATGTTGAAGTCAACGCAGATAGAGTTTTTTTATCTGATATAGCATCAAAGTATCCAAAAAATTTGGCAAAAATGCCTGTATCTCTTGCGCCAATGCCCAATCAAACAACCAAAATCGAAGCAGATTATCTAAAGAGCATATTAAATAGCAATAATATGAATCTTAGCGTATGCGGTTCCTATTCAATTGTAAAAAGAAAAGCTTTTCTCATTACAAAAGATACAATAGAAAATTTGATGAATGAAAAAGATATAATTATACAAACCCAATTACCTATAGCACTTCCTTACAACCATTATAATCTAATGATAAGTAGCGTAAAAAACTATGGTGAATATAGCTGGATACAATTAACAGTTATGCTTAACAATCAAGTGTATAGAAATCTTTTCATACAGTATCTAAAAAAAATTGATTCATTTGTACCAATAGCAAAAGAAGATATAAGGAGCTACCAAGTAATCTCAAAAGATGATGTTAGCTTTAAAAAAGTTGACTATGTGCCTTCATATGTTATTACAAGCAAAGATTCAGTTATAGGTGCAAAAGCATTGGGTAACATTAAAGCAGGCAGTTTTTTTACTTTTTATAACACTCAAAGACAAATGTTAATAAATGTTGGAGACACAGTAAGTGCTATATATAATAAAGATGGCATTGATGTACAAACATATGCTAAAGCTTTGCAAATAGGATACAAAGGTGATATAATAAAAATAGAATTTTTAAATTCTAAAAGAATAGGCAATGCTAGAGTAATTGGCTTAAAACAAGTAGAGATAATTCAATGAAAATTTCTATTGGCATAAGTGGTGCAAGCGGTTTGATATATGCAAAAAAAATTTTGGAATATTTGCACTATGTTAACAAATACGATTTGTATGTTGTTGCTTCAAAAAATGCCATTAAAATAGCTAAAGCTGAATTAGATATTGACCTAGTTGATTTTTTAAGAAAAATAAGCGTTGAATACTTTGAAGACGATGATTTTTTCGCTCCAATTGCAAGCGGTTCTTTTTTGGTAGACAAAACGATTATCATACCATGCTCAGTTAAAACATTATCATCTATTGCCACTGGTTTTTCGCATAATTTAATTACAAGAATTTGCGATGTAGCTATCAAAGAAAAGCGAACACTAACAATTTGTCCTAGAGAAATGCCTTTTTCTCAAATACATTTAGAAAATATGCTAAAATTATCGAAGATTGGTGTTAATATTGCTCCACCAATTCCCGCTTTTTATAACTTACCACAAACAATTGATGATTTAGTAAATTTTGTTATTGGCAAAATATTGGATATTACTGGCATAGAAAACGATATTTATAAAAGATGGAAATAAGAAGAACGTTTGGAAACATAAAACGTTTCCGTCAAATTTCTCTTATACTTGCAAAATATGGGTTTGGTTATGTTGCAAAAAATGTAAAAATCAATAAAACTCGACCTTCTACAAACCCAGAACAATTTAGAAAGCTACTTGAAGAATTAGGTCCTACGTTTGTAAAGTTTGGGCAATTGTTATCAACACAAGAAAATATTTTGCCATATGAATTTATTGAAGAATTAAAAAAACTCCAAGATAATGTAGCACCTTTTGAATTCAGCAAAGTTAAAGCTATCATAGAAGCAGAGTATAAAAAACCTTTAAATGAAATTTTTTCTCATTTCAGTGAAGATGTAGAAGCAAGCGCATCACTGGGTCAAGTGCATAAAGCAATTTTAAAAAATGGACAAACTGTAGCAATTAAAATAAAAAGACCGAATATAGAAAAAATTATACAAGCAGATATTGAATTATTAAAACAGATTGGTGATTATTTAAATTCCAAATTGAAGCTCTATTTTAATTTTGAGATAAAACCATTTATTGTAGAATTCGAAGAAACAATCAAAAAAGAACTAGATTATGAAATTGAAGCTCAATACATGCAAACATTCAAAGACAACTTAAGTCAATTTAAAAACATATACGTTCCAAAAGTTTTCTGGGAATATACTTCACGCAATATCCTAACTATGGAGTTTATAGATGGATATAAAGCAACTAATATCGATTCAATAAAAGCGGCAGGTTTTAACACAGAAAAATTGGCTACAGAGGGTGCAAAAGTTTTTTGGACACAAATATTTGATATTGGTTTGTTTCATGCAGATCCTCACCCTGGCAATATTATTATAATGCGTGATGGTAAAATTTGTTATTTAGATTACGGCATGGTTGGCAGGGTTACAGAAGAAGATAAGTTAAATCTAATAGAAATGATATTAGGTTTCATACAAAAAGACGCAGATAAAATTTTAATATCTGTTTCAAATTTCACAATGAATACCAATATTTTAAACAATGCTTATTTAAAATCAGACATACTTGAATTAATTGATATATACCATTCGCTACCACTAAAAAGAATTGATATATCTAAAGTTTTGAGGGATTTATTTAAAATTCTTAAAAAATACAACATTATCATAAGTAAAAACTCGTTGAGATTGCTTAGGGCAATTATTATTGCAGACGGCGTTGGAAGACAATTTTATCCAGACTTTAACTTCACAGAAATAGCTAAACCATACTTTGAAAGTTTTGCGAAAAAGCTTTACTCACCTTTTAAAATTTTCAAAAAAATTTTGCAACCAAATGCAACTTATGCAATTTTGGCTAATAAAATACCTTTTTTATTTAAAAAGGTTGAAAATATTTTTGAAAGCGACCACATTAAAGTAGAAATAGAAATTAAAGGTTTGGATAGACTGATAAACACTATCCGACTTGTTTCAAGACAAATCGGTATCAGCTTGATAATAAGCTCAATTATTCTTGGCACTTCAATTTTAACCCGATATCACTTTGAAAAAACTTTTTTTGGTATACCTTTAAAGCTGCTTATACCATTGATAATCATAATAATTTTGGGCATTGGAATATACAAAGCGGAAAAAGACCTCAAATAATAACGCCAGCGATATTTATCAATGGGTTTTTTATTAAATCAATTTCTAACGGAGTTATTCTCTTTTTTGACGCATTATACAATAGTCTAATAGTAGGACGAGTTAAATTCTCATTATTAATTTTTGAAATAACACCTATAAAATTTTTATATCTTCCATTTAAAATATATACAGTTGTACCCAATGGATATACTGGTATCATATCAGAAAACGCTCTAAAGGCTTCTTTATTAATCTGTGTACCAGCTATTCTTTTCATTATAAAAAACGCTTGATCAGGCGTATATGCTGATCTATAAACCCTTGGCGATACTAAAGCATCATATATATTAGCCACAGAAACAATCTCGGCAAGTGGCATAATATAACCATCTTCTATTGTTTTGTCTGGCACTGGCAGAAGGTTATTTCCTTTTAGGCCTCTTGGATAACCAAAACCATCTTGTTGTTCATGGTGTTGATACGTTATATGAGAAGCTATTATGCCTACTTGCGTAACATCTTTAAGTACTAAATAGCCTATCTGCGGATGTTTTTTGATTAAATCAAATTCTTCGTCAGACAATTTTCTAGGTTGAGTATATAGGCTTTTATTTATTAAAATCCTGCCTATATCGTGCAATAAACAACCTTTTGCCAATTCTGTAAGCTTCTTTTTTGTATACAATAGTTTACTTGCAAGTCCTACAGAAAGAATAGTAACATCAAGACTATGTTGGTATGTAAAACTATCTTGTCTTTTAATGCTTAACATGCCACTTAATATATTTACATCAAATATTGAATTTACAATATCGAAAGCTATAGATTCTATGGATTTAATAAAAGGCGAATCTGCCAACTTCTTTTGAATTTCGCCTTTTTCAATTTTTTTGATAATTTCTTTAAAATCATTTACATTATCTTCTTTTGTTGGTGATACAGTGTCAAAAACTTTTTTTATTGTTTTAATAGCTTTTGTTTTAAGCTCATCATTTATTTCATCGCACACAACAATATCTTTTGTATCATCATCTTCAAGATAAACGAATTGATAACCGTATTTGTCCAAAATGTTTATGTAATGCTCATCTAATTTTACACCCTTGTTTAAAAGTACTTGCCCTTTTTCATTTATAATAGCTTTGCCTAATACATCATTTGGCTTTAAAGATTTTACTGAGACTAAGTACATGTGATGCTAATTTTTTTTCTCTTTATATATTCTTTCGTATTCGTTTAGAAAGCTATTTATGCTATCACGCAGATTTGTAAGTATTTCTACCCATTTATCTAAATGGTCTCTGCCTGGTTTTGTGATAGTATAAATTCTTCTAGCATTGCCTTTTTCTTGTAAGTTCCACTTTGATTTAATAAGGCCTTCTTTTTCCATTGTACGCAGTGTTTTATATACATAGCCTAACTCATAATTTTCATAATGTATGCCCATATCTTTTAGTTTTTCAATTAAGTCGTATCCATGCGACTCTTCATTGCCAATAAAAAAAAGCAAAAAAGCCCTTAAAAATCTTGGTGGTCTCTCACCTGGATATTCTTTGCACCAACTTTTTATTTTAATGTGTGAATCCATTATACACCTCCATCGCATATATATTAGTTATATATTTTACTTTTTCAATAGGTATAATATGACTATATTCGATGCAAGACAACATTGTAGCGTCGTTTATACTAAATGGATGAATATATTGCCTTTCTAAGTAGCTAACAGTTGCAAAAGCATTTATAGATCTTGCAATATCCCTTGAGAGGGCTCTAATATATGTACCTTTTGAACAAACAACTTTGATCTCTAATGTAGCATCTTTATAATCTAAAACTTGTATATTTGATATATAAACTGTTCTTTTTGGAAGCACGATATTTTCATTTGAGAGTGCATATTTGTATAATCTTTTGCCCATAACCTTAACATTAGAATATATCGGTACAGTTTGCTCAATTTTACCAATAAAATTTCGCTTTATGGTTCCTATTATTTCATAAAGTTTAGGATTATAGTCATTTTTATAAATAATTTTCCCAGTAATATCAAGTGTATCTGTTTCATACCCAAAAATTATCTTTGCTTTATATACTTTGTAACCTCTTTCAAAAAAAGATAACAATTTAGTAGCTTTTCCTATTCCAATAACCATTAAACCACATGCAAATTTATCTAAAACGCCGCTGTGTCCTATTTTACCATCAAATTTTTTCTTTACTTTTTTAACTACATCAAAAGATCTAATTCCGTTTGGCTTTTCTATTAGCAAAATACCATTCATTCTAAAAAAGAAAACGATTTAACAAGCTTTTTCTTTACTTCTTCTATGCTGCCGTTTAACTCAAAACCAGAAGCATTTTTATGCCCACCACCGCCAAAATCTAGTGCAATTTTTGAAACATCAACATCAGCTTTAGAACGTAGACTTACTTTGATATAATTTGGCTTATCTTCCCTTAAAAGTGCACCTACTTCACAACCCTTTACGCTTCTTGCAATATTTACAAAACCTTCTGTGTCATCTGAGTCTGTATTTGTATCTGCATACATTTTTTGACTGACGTGCATTATTGTTAGTTTATTATTATAATAAGTATCAATTGTGTTAATAACTTGACCCATCAGTTTTAATGTAGTAAGTTTTTTTGATTCATAGACATTATAAGCAATATTCCAAGGCTTTACACCAATATCTATAAGCTCTGATGCAATTTTAAAAGCATTTGAGCTTGTTGATGAGTATCTAAAAGAACCAGTATCTGTTAATATACTTAAATATAAATATTCCGCAGTTTTTAGGCTTATTTCTATGTTATTAAATTTAAAAATTTGATATATCAAGCAACCTACAGCTGCAGCTTGTGGAACAACATAATTAATATTTCCAAAATAAGTGTTTGTTGGATGATGATCAATATTTATCAAAATTTTATCTTTTACATATTCCCTATCAAGCATCGTTCGTTCAAAGTCAGCACTATCAACTGTCACTATTACCTGTGCTTTTTCATTATTTTGAAGCAATTTTATATTTTTTACATCATCCAAAAAAAAGTATAAATCTGAAATTTTAGAAATATTGGCTACTATTGCATTTTTACCAATCTCTTTTAGAGCTTTATATAAAGCTAAGCTTGAACCTATGGCGTCTCCATCTGGGTCTTTGTGTCCAACAACTAGAAAATCATTGTAGCTTTTAAGATAATTTCCAATTTGTTCCAAAATTTTCTCATTCATTTTTGATTTTCCTCAATATATCTTCAATTTTTAAACCATTTTCTATGGATTTATCGTAGATAAAATTCAATACAGGAATAACTCTCATTTGTATTTTCTCAAATGTTTTTTTGCTTATAAAACTACTTGATTTATTAATCAATATAGTAATTTCCTCTTTTGAGAGTGGACTCAGTTGAGAACTAAAGTAAATTTTTGCATATTTTAAATCTTTACTTAATTCCACATCCGTTATTGTAACATTTTTTAGTCTTTCATCGTTTAATTCAAATTCTATTACATTCGATATAATTTTTTTTAGTGTGCTTGATACTCTTTGAGTTCTTTTGTATGGTTTTGTATTATTCATAGTATTTGCCTTTCTATATTCAAAATTTCTACTGTATGATTTTTCATAATAAAATTATAAATCTTATTTAAAAAATTTTCTACCGTACTTCTTTTGTTAGAAATAGTGCTAATAGCAATAGTAGCCTTATTGTACAGCATATCTTTTGATACATCAGCTACAGAAACATTAAAATTTAACCTTAATTTTTGAATTATACTTGATAGTACATTTCTCCTATCTTTTATATTAAATGAATCTTTGATTAATAACTCAATAATCAATACGCCAATAAACAAATAAACCCTCTACAGTGTTTTTTGAACTTCTTTTAGAATATATGATTCAAATTGATCACCAACATTTATATCATTGAATTTATCAACTCTTATACCACACTCGTAGCCAGAAATAACTTCTTGCACATCATCTTTAAATCGTTTTAGGGATGCAATTGAGCCTTCAAAAATTATCACGCCGTTTCTAATAACACGAATTTTTGAGTTTCTTGTCACTTTGCCATATGTAACATAACAACCAGCAACATTTCCAACTTTTGGAACACTAAATACTTCCCTCACATCTGCTCTGCCTAATATTTCCTCTATAATTGTAGGAGATAATAAGCCAGAGAGTGCTTTCTTTATATCTTCTATAATATCGTATATTATTTTATATGTTCTAATTTCAACTTTCAAATCATTTGCAAGTTTTAGTGCATCATTTGATGGTCTTACATTAAATCCAATAATGATAGCGTTTGAAACGCTTGCTAAATTTACATCTGATTTTGTAATTTCTCCAACGCCAGAATGAATAATTTTAACTGCAACCTCTTGTGTTGAAATTTTTTGCAAAGAGGCTGAAATAGCTTCAATCGAGCCAAATACATCAGCTTTTATTAGTATTGGTAATTCTTTAATTTGGCCCGAAGATAGACTTTCAAATACTGTTTCAAGACTAACAACAGTTTTTTTCTGTATGCTTGCCTTGTATTTTTCTTTTCTCTCTTCAGAAATTGATTTTGCTATTTTTTCATCTTTAACAACAAACAATACATCCCCTGCTTCCGGTACTTCATGAAGACCCAATATCTCAACTGGCATAGATACAGTTGCTTTTTTAACTCTTTTGCCTTTATCATCAATAAGTACCTTTGCTTTACCATATGCTATGCCTGCTATAATGCTATCGCCTAAGTTTAATTCTCCTTCTTGAATTACTACATCACAAACTGGACCTTTTTGTTTATTGAGTTTTGCTTCAATCACAATGCCTTTTGCGCGTTTATTTGGGTTTGCTTTTAATTCCATAATTTCTGCTTGCAATAGAATGCTTTCAAGCAAATCATCAATACCTATATTTTTTTTTGCACTTACATTTACAAATAAATTTTCTCCGCCCCACTCTTCCGGTATTATTTTATATTGAGATAATTCTTGTTTAACTTTATCAGGATTAGCATTTGGTTTATCAATCTTATTAATCGCAACTACTATTGGCACATTAGCAGCTTTAGCATGGTTTATAGCTTCAATTGTTTGAGGCATTACACCATCATCTGCTGCAACAACAAGCACAACAATATCTGTTAATAGCGCACCGCGAGCTCTCATTTCTGTAAATGCTTCATGTCCCGGTGTATCTAAAAATGTTATTTGCTTACCACTGTAATTAACAGAGTATGCACCAATGTGCTGTGTAATTCCACCAGATTCTTTAGCTACAACGTGCGTATGTCTAATAGCATCTAATATTGAAGTTTTGCCGTGGTCCACATGACCCATTACAGTAACGATTGGGGGCCTGGGTTTCAAATCATCTTCGTCGTCCTCTGATTCAATTTCCTCTTGTATAGTTTTTTCTAAAGTTTTTTCTTCAACTTCAATACCATATTCCTGGGCAATAATTTTTGCTGCGTCTAGATCTATGAAGTCATTCTTTCTTACCATAATGCCAAGTGCAAAAAGTTTCTGAATTATTTCTGAAAAATCTACATTTAGTAGTGTTGCAAACTCAAAAACGGTAGTATTTTCAGATATTTTTATAAGTTTTGACTCCTCTTCTTGCTCTTGTCTAATAGTTTTTTTATAATGCTTTTTTTTACCTTTTAGTTTTTGCGGTAATGAAGCTTCAATAAGCTCTTTTTTTTTGATATTTATAAATTCTGGCTGCTTTTCTTTTGGTTTTTCTTTTGGTTTTTCTTCAATTTTTTGTTTTTTTTGTTTTTGTAACTCTTCTTTTTTTTCTATATTTTTTGGGGATTTTTCTTTATTTTCTAATTTATTTATAACATCATCTGGAATTGTGCTGAAATTACTCTTTATATCTAACCCTAAATTGCGCAGCCTCTGCAAGAGCACGCTACTTTTTATATTAAGCTTTTTTGCTGCTTCGTAAACTCTCATTCACTTATACCCCCTAAGTAGTTTGATTTAATACTTCGAAGATCTTTTGAGCCCGTTTCTCCCCTATGCCTTTAATGTTTGCAAAATCCGCCAACGTTAAGGTTTTGAGTTGCTCAATAGATCTAATGCCACTATCATATAGCTTATTTGCCAAATTTTCTGTTATGGACTCAATAGACATAAATTCTTCAACAATTTCTTTTTTTGTCTTTTGACTTTTTTCTTCGTAAGCACTTTTATTCATTTCAGATTCTTTTATAATGTCAATATTAACACCTGTTAATTTGGCAACCAATTTTGCGTTAACACCCATTTTTCCAATGGCGGCTGAAAACTCTTCGTCTTGTACATATACTTTTGCTCTTTTTTCATCTTCAAAAAGCTCGATATAAGAAACCTTACTAGGTGCAAGTGCATTTTTTATGTAAATACTCAAATTGGTACTCCACCTTATAACATCAACCTTTTCATCACCTAATTCTTTAACAATTGCAGAAATACGAGTGCCTTTTGCACCCACACATGTGCCAATAGGGTCTATTTTTGAATCTTTAGAGTAAACTGCAACTTTTGTGCGTTTTGAAGGTTCTCTAGCAATAGCTTTTATTTCTACACTGCCATCGCGAACCTCCGGTACCTCTTTCATAAACAATTCTCTTACAAAACCAGGATGAGTTCTTGAAAGAATAAGTTTTACACCCTTTGGCTCTTCCAAAACATCCATTACATAAGCTTTTATCATTTCTCCCACAATGTATTTATCGCCTGGCGATTGTTCTTTTTTTGGTAAAATGCCAATAGCATTTTTAAAATCAACTATGCAATCATTATATACGCCAACGCTCCAAATTTCACCAGACACTATTTTACCTATTTTTTTTGAGTAGTCTTCATATGTAACACGTTTTTCTAAATCTTTAAACATTTTAGACATTACATTTTTGGCAGTCGATACAGCGATTCTGCCTAATTCTTCAGGGTCAAACTCCACATCAATATGGTCCCCTATATTTGCATTTGTATCAATTTTTCTTGCATCCTCAAGTGATATTTCATTATGATTTTTTGGTTTTTCCGTAACATGTTTTTCTATGAATATTTTAAAAACCTGATTTTGCAAATCAAGAGAAGTTTTTACAACGTTATCCTCACCATATTTTTTTGCAATTGAAATCTTTATAGCTTCAGCAAGTGCTTCTATAACTGCTTGCGAGTTAATATTGTGTTCTTTTGCTATTAAATTGGCAATCTCAAATATTTCTTTCACTTTTTCCCCCACTAAATTAAATTTAGCTTAGCTTTTTTGATACTTTCAAATTCAATTCGAATAATAGTACCTTCGTTTTCAATTTCTATGCCACTATCATTTACGCTTATAATTTTGCCTTGTATGTGTTTTTTATTATCAATCGGGTTAAATAAATTAACAATACATTCTTTGCCAATAGCGTTTTCATAGTGCTTTTTTGTTTTTAAGCTCCTATTAATACCAGGACTTGAAACTTCTAGTATATAACTTTCTTCGATTATGTTTTCAACATCAAGCATGACAGAAATATGCCTACTTACAAGCTCGCAATCCTTCAAGCTTACGCCACCTAATTTGTCAATATAGATAGTCAACTTCCCTCTTTTAGAACCTTTTGCATATGTTAAATCGTACAGTTCATACCCCATAGCTTCAATTGAGTTTTTTAAAATTTTTGTAAGTGTCTCTTCAAAAACATTCATTTTTCAAACCTTTGCGCCCTCATATAATGTAGGGAGAATAAAAAACGTAACAATATTCAATAACAATTACAATATACATAATTTCATATATAAGTCAATAGATAGTAACATATTTATACACTCAGTAGCTTGACTTATACAAAAAAATTATTTACAATATTAAAAAAGTGGTGGGAGATCTTATGAAGAGAAAATTACTTTTGCTTTGTGTAGTAGTTTTGCTGTCTTCTTGTGCTTACAACCAAAAAATACAGACAATTAATAGTAAACTAGGAGAAATTGAACATTCTGTTAACCAAAATACATCGGATTTAAATACAATAAAGCCAAAAATTAGCGCCATTGAAGAAAAGTTAAATGTGCTTGCTAAAAAAATTAACGTATTATCAAATGCTACTGAATCCAATAAAACAACAGAAAAAACAGTAGTAGAAGCAAGTCTTGATAATACTACTAACAATATAATAAGCAAGATACCACCAGCCAGCGTTGTATTTTCAAGCAAAACAGAAGATTTAACAAAAAAGCATAATAGTGAACAAAAAAAATTACCCCAAGAAGTTGAGAAAAATCAGAAAAATAATATTGAAAAAAACTTAAAAGCGCCTTCATCACAAGATTTAGAATCTTATAAAGATGCTTTATCTACATACATGAAAAGAGATTTTAGATCTGCATTGGATAAATTCTTATTATTTTTAAATAATCATCCACATACAAATTTAGAACAAAATGCATACTTTTGGGTTGGGAGTTGCTATTACAACCTAAATCAATACGATAAAGCTTTGGATTATTTTTCCGACTGTCTAAACAACTTTCCCCAAAAACCTACTTCAGAAGGTGGCAAAACAGATGCATGCCTATTTATGCTGTACAAAACTTATAAAGCTACAGGCGATACGCAAAAAGCTTACGAGTATCTCATGCAATTAAAAAAAGAGTATCCAATAAATCCATACTTTGAATTTAGAGGTGTAAAAAACTGATGCTTAAAATATTCAATACTCAAAAAAGAAAAATAGAAGATTTTATCCCGCTAAACAATAATATAGTTACTATGTATGTTTGCGGTGTAACTGTCTACGATTACTGCCATGTCGGTCATGCAAGAAGCGCTATATGTTTTGATGTTATTTATAGATATCTGCTTTATAAAGGTTATGAGGTTAAATTTGTAAAAAATTTTACTGATATTGACGATAAAATTATACAAAAGGCAAATGCGGAAAATAAAACATTTAACGAAATAAGCGAACAATACATTAAAGAATTTTATACAGATATGGATGCAATTGGTATTAAAAAACCCTCTTTTGAGCCAAAAGCAACCATGCATATAGGTGATATAATAAAATTCATACTAAAACTTATGGATAAAGGTTATGCTTATGAGTCAGATGGTGATGTTTACTATGATGTTAGTAAGTTTGATAGTTATGGTAAGCTTTCACAGAAAAAAATTGAAGAGTTGAAATCTGGCGCACGAGTTGATATAAATGACAAAAAGAGAAATCCTTTGGATTTTGCTTTATGGAAAAAATCAAAACCTAATGAACCTGGATGGGAATCCCCTTGGGGTATTGGAAGACCAGGCTGGCATATCGAGTGTTCTGTTATGAGTATGCATTATCTTGGTGAAACAATTGATATTCACGGTGGCGGAGAAGACCTTATTTTCCCTCACCATGAAAATGAAATTGCTCAAAGTGAAGCGCTAAGCGGTAAAACTTTTGTAAGGTATTGGATACATAATGGTTTCATTAAAATAAACAATGAAAAAATGTCTAAATCTCTTGGAAATTTTTTTACCATAAGGGATGTGCTTAAAGTATTTAATGGTGAAACGCTAAGGTATTACATGCTTCTTACACATTATAGAAACCCAATAGAGTTTTCTTATGATGGCCTTTTAGCTGCGAAAGAAGCGCTCAATCGATACTATACTTTTTTGATGAGACTGGATAATACACAATTTAATAATGAAGATTTCAAATTAGATTCATTAGAAAAACTGATAGAAAATTTTGAAAGGTCAATGGATAATGATTTTAATACACCTCAAGCCATAGCAGAAGTTTTTAATTGCATAAAAGAACTTAATCTCTATTTAAATAATTGTGAGAAAAACAACACAAAACCAAGCATTCAATTAAAAAAAATATTTTTAGATTCTATGTCAAGTATTGCTCAAGTATTGGGTGTTTTTGAAAAAACATACAAAAATTGGTTTAACGTAGAACAAAATCAATGGATTGAAGAAAAAATTAAACAAAGAAATAATGCAAAAAAAGAAAAAAAATATGCACTTGCTGATGCCATACGAAATGAACTTTTAAATGCTGGCATTATTTTAGAAGACCATAAAGACAAAACTATATGGAAAAAAATAAAATAAAAATCAAAGAGAAAGAAACAGAAATTAAAAACCCTATAAATCAATACTTGGATGAAATATCTAAAGTACCTCTTCTGTCAAGGGAAGAAGAAATAGAATTAGCAAAAAAAATTCAAAATGGCGACAAAGAAGCTTTAAAAAAACTTGTAAAACATAATTTGCGATTTGTTGTATCAATTGCTCAACGCTACAAGAATTTCGGCGTTCCGCTTTCTGATTTGATTAATGAAGGCAATATTGGACTAATTAAGGCAGCATCAAAATTTGATCCAGATAAAAATATAAAATTCATCTCATACGCAGTATGGTGGATTAAACAAGCTATATTAAAAACATTGAGTGAACAGGCATCCCCTATTAAAATACCAATTAAAGCACGTGCAAAATCAAACAAATTAAACTATATAAAAGATGCATATTTTCGAGAATTTGGTGAAGAAATAGAAGATAAAGAAGCATCAAAAATAAGCGGATTTAGCGAAAAAGAAATTAAAAATATCGAAGTCAATAGGTTAAAATTTAATTCTTTGGATAAAAATATCAGTGAAGACAGCGATAACAGCCTATTGGATGTTTTAGAAGATGAAAGCATATCTGTTGAAGATAAATATGTTTATGAATCAAGCGTAAATACGCTAAAAAAACTTTTAAAACAACTGCCGCAAAGACAACAGGATATTATAAAAATGAGATTTGGACTTGATTTAGGTAGACGCTATACATTGGATGAAATTGGTGAACAGTATAATATATCAAAAGAAAGAGTTAGACAAATCGAAAAAGAGGCTTTAAACAAACTTAAGAAAATGTTTGATAAATAATATGGACCCTTATAAAATATTGGGATTAACTAGCGATGCTAATTTAGATAGTGTAAATAAAGCTTATAGAGAGCTTGCTAAAAAATATCATCCAGATTTAGCAAAAAATGATGAAGAAAGGCAGTACTTTTTAAGTGTTTTTCAAGATTTAACGAACGCATATAACCAGCTTAAAAATTTATCATCTTCTAGACAGTCAGAGCTAAAAATCGAAATAGATCAAGATTATGCAAAATACCTAATAGCAAAAATAGAAGATTTTCTTAACAAACATGAAATTGACAATGCTCTTAATACCTTAAAAATGCTTGTAAAAAAACAAAAAGATGCAAAGGTTTTTTTACTTTTTGCAAAAACATACACTGCTAAAGGTTATTATAAGCAGGCAATTGATTATTACAGAAAAACATTGGAATTAGAAAACTACAATATAGAAGCCCTTATTGGTTTAGCAAATGCTTATGAAATTATTGGTTTAAAAAATACAGCAATTAAAGTATATAGTGAAGTTTTGGAATGGGAGCCAAATAATAAATTTGCTTTGGATAAACTAAATCAGTTGCAAAAAAAAGAAACTTTTTTTGAAAAACTATTTTCTAGCTTAGGGAGTAAAAAAAATAAGAAAAATAATACATAGCTTATTTGCACTTAAAGATACACCTCATAAAATAGCACTTTCTTTTGCAATCGGTGTTTTCATTTCAATAACACCAACTTTTGGTTTTCATACAATACTTGCATTAATAATAGCTTTTATATTTAAATTAAACAAAATTTCTCTAATCATTGGAACACTTTTAAATAACCCCTGGACAATGGTTTTTGTTTACACTTTGTCTTATAAAATTGGAGCTATATTGTTAAATATTAAACTTGATTTGGTGAAAAACTTTTCAGCTAGCTATATGTTGCACAAAGGTTTTCACATATATTTAATAACGTGGTTTGGGAGTTTATTGCTAGCCATACCAATATCTGTATTTTTTTATTTAATAATCAAATCTGCTCTAGAAAAACGAAAACACATGCAAAAAGATAAAGAGGCTATATGAAAGCACTTTTTATATCTGATGTTCACTATAAGCAATTAGATTATAATTTTTTAAATTTTTTGGATTCTATATACCATAAATACGACAGAATATACATTGTAGGAGACTTATTTGAATTCTATTTTGGATACAACTTCATATTTTGCAATCATTTGCAATTAATTGAGCTTTTAAAAAAAATCTCAGATGAAAAAAAACTATACTTATTTGAGGGAAATCACGAGTACAAATTAGAAACCATAAAAAAGTTTATACCCAATGCAGAAATTGTTAAAAAAGAGCTTATAGAAACAATTGATTCAAAGCTTTTTTATATAGCACACGGTGACTGTATAGACAAAAAAGACAAAGCTTATTTGATATTTAGGAATATACTTAAAAATCGCTTTACATTAAAAATTATAAACTTTATTTCTCCTGTTTTTCTTCTAAGACTAGCAAATATTGCTTCAAGCGTAAGCAAAAAAAACCTTAAAAGCAAAACACTGCGTCAAACGGATTATGCTTTAGAAGAATTTGCAAATCAACTTATAAAAGAAGGTTTTGACTATGTTATTTTAGCACATACTCATAACCCAACCGTAAAAAAAATTGACAATGGTATTTATGCTAACATTGGAGATTTTTGCGAAAGTTTTACTTACATTGAATACGATAAAACTTTAACACTAAAAGAGTTTAAATATGAAAATAATTGAATGCGAAAAGTTTCAAATATTAAATATTGAGCATAATACAATACCTATAGTGTTAAAATGTAACGCTTTTGGCAGCGGAGAACACGAAACGACAAAAAGCTGTTTGGAAATTATATCGAAAATGGATTTTTCAGGCAAAACCGTGCTTGACATTGGAGCTGGCACGGGTATTTTAAGTTTTGCAAGTCTAAAAAAAGGCGCTAAATTAGCTGTTTGTTTTGATATAAGTTTTGAAGCTTCTAAAAACTTAAAAGAAAATGCTACTTATAATTGTTTAAGCAATATTTATTCTATTTGCTCAACAATCGATGCTATAAAATCACACTATGATGTAATCTTAGCAAATATTTATTCAAGTATAATTTTATCAAACATTAAAAAAATAGACGAACTACTTGCATCAGAAGGGTTGATTATTGCATCTGGTATCAATTATGAATATAATTTTGATGTAAGAAATGCATTTGAAAAAATTGGTTACAAAACACTTCAAAGTGTCTTTTTAGATGATTATGTAACGGTGGTATTGAAAAAATGCACGATGAAAAGCTAGAAGAAATAAAAAACAAGATTGAAAAATTAAGAGAAGAAATTAACTACCACAACTACCAGTACTATGTGTTAAATAAACCAATTATTTCTGACGCTGAATACGATGCTTTACTAAAAGAACTAATAGAGTTAGAAAAAGAATACCCGCAGTTTTATGATGAAAATTCGCCAACGCAAAAAGTTGGCTCTGATATTTCGGATAAGTTTGAAAAAGTTGAACATAAATATAGAATGTACTCATTAGAAGATGCTTTTAGCGAAGAAGAAGTCAAGGAATTTGACAAAAGAATTAAGAAAAATTTGAATATAACTTATGACATTGCCTATAGTGTTGAACCAAAGTTTGATGGTGTGTCAGTGAATATTGTTTATGAAAATGGTGAACTTAAAATTGCTTCAACAAGAGGGGATGGGCTTATAGGCGAAAATATTACAAAAAATATAAAGACCATAAAAAACCTACCTTTAAAATTGATTGTCAAAAACCCGCCAACTTTTTTGGATGTACAAGGAGAAGTAATACTTACAAAAGAAGAGTTCAAGAAAATAAACGAATTAAGAGAGGAAATGGGGTTAGCGCTTTTTGCAAACCCAAGAAATGCTGCAGCTGGTTCGTTAAAGCAATTAGATCCAAAAGAAACCGCTAAAAGGAACTTAAAAGTTTTCGTTTACTATATTAGGGGTATTGAAAACTATACACAGCCAAAAACCCAAACGCAAAGCCTTCAAATACTAAAAGAGTTAGGTTTGCCTGTTAGTGAATTAAATAAGTACTGCAAAAATATTGATGAAGCTATCGCTTACCGTCAAACGTTTTTAGAGGCAAGAGAAAAGCTTCCGTATGAAATTGATGGAATGGTATTTAAGGTAGATGATTTTTCTTTGCAAGAACAGTTAGGCTATACTAGTAAATACCCAAAATGGGCTATTGCTTTCAAGTTTCCGCCTTTACAATCAACAACAATAGTTGAAGATATAATCTTTAATGTTGGCAGAACAGGTATTGTTACGCCCGTTGCTGTATTAAAACCAGTTAGAATCGGTGGCGTAACAATAACAAGAGCAAGTTTGCATACATTTGATGAGTTGTTTAAAAAGGACATTAGGATAAAAGATTATGTGTTTGTTCAAAGAGCGGGGGATGTAATACCAGAAATTATAGCCAGCATTCCAGAAAAAAGGACAGGAAATGAAATAAAAGTTGAAAAACCTACACATTGTCCTATATGCGGTTCAATGTTGCAAGAAGAAGGTGCTTTTTTAGTTTGCCCAAATATTGATTGCAAGGCTCGAATTATTGAATCCATTAAACATTTTGTGCAAAAAGGTGCTTTAAATATCGAAGGATTGGGTGATAAAATTATTAAACAACTCGTTGATAAAAAAATCGTACAAAGTTTAAGCGATATTTACAAACTTGATGAAAATAAGCTTTTGCAATTAGATAGAATGGGTCCAAAACTAGCAAAAAAGATTTTAGAAAATATAGAAAAGAGCAAAAGAACAAGTTTTGCTAAGTTTTTATATGCTTTGGGTATAAGGCACGCTGGAGAATTTGTGGCTAATGTTATTGCTAAGAGATTTAGCATTGAAGAATTAATGGCAATCCGAAATGAGGAAGAGTTAATGCAAATTGATGGTATTGGGCCAGAAATAGCAAAAAGTATTGTAATTTTTTTCAATGAAAAAAGAAATGTGGATACTGTTAAAGAACTATTGGAATACGTACAATTTTCTAAAACTACAAAATCAAATAAACTAGAAAGTAAGGTGTTTGTTTTTACAGGAGCACTTAGTATACCTAGAAATAAAGCTAAAGAAATTGTTGAGAGTTTGGGTGGAATTGTTAAAGATAGCGTATCCAAAGATACTCATTACTTAGTTGTGGGTGAAGAACCTGGCAGTAAACTTGATAAAGCAAAAAAAATGGGCATTATAATAATTAGCGAAAATGAATTTTTGAAGTTGGTTGATTATGAGCAATGAGATTGAACCAAGTTGGCTTGGCTCATTATTTGGCATAATAGCTTTTGCTATTAGTTGCCTTGTATTTGTATATCTAAATATCGATTTTTTTTATGCTACATTAAAAATAATTATAATTTCAATATGTTTTTATCTATTTGGTATGGTTTTAGCAATTATTTTCAATTATCTTTTAAATACAAATAAAGACAATAATCAAAAAGAAGTTTAATTACACATGAGTCCCAGTCAAGTTAATTTTAGTGAAGAACAAATCAAATATTTTTATAATATTGTAAAAAGAATGGTAAGAAAAATTGTCGTTAAAATGCCAGAATCTTACGATGAAGAAGATTTCATTCAAGTTGGTATGATGGGACTTCTAAAAGCATTAGATAACATTGATACAACTAAATACGAAAACACATTTTACAAGTATGCATTACTAAAAGCAAGAGGCGCAATATTAGACAAATTAAGAAATGCAGACGTAATTTCTCGCTATACTAGGGATAAATTAAAAAGCATATCCAGAGCGCATAAAGAATTTTTGAAAGAAAATATATTTAATGCTTCAGAAAAAAGCATTGCAGATAAAGCTGGTTTAACAATAAAAGAATATCACAAAGCAATGCTTGAGTTATCCAATTTAGATATTGTGAGCCTAGATAATGTGCTGGAAGATGAAATAAACTTACAAGAGTCAATCGAAGATAAAAATGTAAAATCTGCCATCGATATTATAGAAGAAAACGAACGCCTAGATATGCTTACAAGAGCTTTAGGTAAACTTTCAAAAATTGAAATTGATGTTTTATCAATGTATTATTACGAAGATTTTAGTATTAAGGAAATTGCACAAATTATAAAGAAAACACAAAGCAGAGTTTCTCAAATTAAAATTAACGCTATTATAAAGTTGAAGCACCTTATTGAGCAAGAATATTTAATGCATTAAATTAAATTAATTTAATATTGACTAAATAATAAATTCTAGTTATAATTTGTTTAATTTTTAATAGGGGGTATTTATGCAAGATAAACTTGAAGAAGGTTATCTAAAAGAAAATTTAAAAAGAGATTTAAAAAATCGGCATATCCAATTGATTGCCTTAGGCTCTGCTATTGGAGTAGGTTTATTTTTAGGTTCTGCAACAGGTATAAAATTTACAGGTCCATCTCTAATTTTATCATATATATTAGTAGGTTTAATTGTTTTCATTGTTTTAAGAGCACTAGGCGAGATTGCTGTAGTGTATCCTGTATCAGGAAGTTTTAGTGCTTGGGCTGACCATATCTTAGGACCATTGGCTGGCTACATAACAGGTTGGACTTACTGGTTTATGTGGACTGTTACTGTAATGGCAGAAATAACAGCGGTTGGGATTTATGTAACATTTTGGTTTCCAAGTGTACCTCAGTGGATACCAGCACTTATATCTGTTATTTTGATAACGCTTTTAAATCTTATTGCAGTAAAAGTATATGGGGAAACAGAATTCTGGTTTTCAATTATAAAAATAGTAACAATTTTATTTTTCATAGTAGTAGGAGCTTTTATAATTTTTTTTGGATTTGGAAATCATGGCATACCTACAGGATTTAGCAATTTGTATAAATATGGAGGTTTTTTCCCAAATGGTTTAAAAGGTTTTTTGTTTTCTTTGATAATCGTTGTTTACGCATATTTGGGCATTGAAATTGTAGCAGTTACAGCTGGCGAAGCTCACAATCCTCAAACAACTTTGCCATCTGCAATTGATAAAGTTATATACAGAATAATTTTGTTTTACGCTTTACCTATGATTGTTATACTATCAATATATCCTTGGTTGAAAATTGGCACATTTGGCAGTCCATTCGTTGAAAGTTTTTCAAAACTAGGCATAGCCTCAGCAGCTAGCATTATAAATTTTGTCGTTATTACAGCTGCACTTTCTAGTACTAACGGCGGCTTGTTTTCAACTGGTAGAATGCTTTATTCATTATCACTACAAAATAATGCTCCAAAAAGTTTTTCAAAATTAAGCAACAATAAAGTACCATATGTGGGTATTATTTTTTCTTCAACAATAATGTTGATTGGCGTAATATTGAATTACTTTATACCGAAGCAAGTATTTACTATTATAACAAGCATAGCAACAACAGGTGCTTTGTATGTATGGCTATTAATACTTATCATGCACATGAAATTTAGAAGTCTTAAGCCAAAAAATGAATTACCAAAATACCGATTGCCATTGTACCCTATTCTAAATGTGCTGGGGATAGTTTTTTTGATTTTAGTAATTGTAGTAATGGCTTTTATGCCAGATGGCAGAATTGCTTTATATGTAGCAATACCTTGGTTCGGTTTGCTAATTGCTGCATACTATATTTTTGGACTAAATAAGAGAACTGAAAATAATACTTAAATAGCTTGACATTGTTAAAATAAAAATATAAACTAAACAACTGATTAATAAAAGAAGGGAGGTCCTCATGCACCCTAAAAAAATCCTGTTTTGTATTTTTCTTTTTGCATTATTTGCAAACACAACTTATGCTTTATCTTTAAGTGAAGTTCAGTC
>JABEBW010004051.1_pt1 | contig 29291 bp, 27 predicted proteins | sample 7245961 | NCBI WGS metagenome assembly JABEBW01 (sample SAMN14506364, study PRJNA622280) | hot springs metagenome | biome: hot spring [ENVO:00000051]|acidic hot spring [ENVO:00002120]; feature: spring [ENVO:00000027]|sediment [ENVO:00002007]; material: sediment environment [ENVO:01001048]...
TGTACTCTTTATTTTCATTCTTTTTAGCAGGACATGTACTGTTCTTAGATCAATAGGTAAAACATTACCGAAAACAAGGTAAATGCTCTGCCCATATTTTTGAGTGTTTAAAATTAAAGATTCCCAGGGGAATTCCTCTATATTTCTTAAAACGTTCAATTTTCCTTCAACAAAAGGAATGTTCATTTTATTAATAATTAAATTTTGCACTTTATTAACTTTTTTCAAGCTGTTGAATTTTTGATAAGCGATTAAAAATATTTTCAGAGCAAACAAAATTAAATAAATGAATCCAGTGAACTTTTTTCATGTCTTCTGCTCTGTTTTTAGCTCAATTATTTTAGATTAATAAACCCTGATAAAAATGGTAAAGTTAAATAAAAAAATTAAGAGAAAATTTAACCTTTGGTTAAATAGAAATAAAGTGTATCTCCACCACCACCAATCATCGGATTCTCTTCGTACTGCACATCATGTATCCAAGGAGCATAGAACCAAAAGGCATTCATTTGATATAAGTACACTATCAATGTAAGATTAACAGCTATTTGTTCAGCTTGATCAAAATAATGTATAGCTAGAGTTTCATTTCCCGTACTTTCAGCTTTTAAGATTAACTCTGTCATATTATTCCACTCTTGTGCTTCATTATTGTATCCCCAAGACATAAGATTTGTATAATTCCAGTCTCCTGCAAATGGAAACATACCTCCCTGTAAATACATGGCATTCACATAGTCAGATGGATAAGGAAAATCAGGAGTCCAACCTCCTTCAAAAATTGGTTGTGGATTTTCACCCGGAACCCATTGGGACATCATTGTAGTGCCTTCCTCATAAACAGGTGTGGCTTGAATATTTGGATCCATAACTGAAAGGATCTGAGCCCACATTGCAGCTGCTGCATAATCAATAGAATCACCAGCAAATACTACTATGGGAATATTTATGCTTACATTGTAAAATCCAGATTCCTCCATAAATTGCTTTGCCATTGTGAGGTTATACACAGGGACATTTGATAAATTCTGTGGTGGTACATAACCTATCATACCCTTTGGTATTATTCCTGTATAATGAAATCCAAAATCTGTATGGTATATTTTATTTCCCAGTATATAATCTATGTAATCTGTATAATTGAAGGCATATGCAAATGCTTTTCTTACGAGTGGATTAGCAAAGTAATGAGGTGGTATGTGATACTGAGAGCCAAATGTACTCTGCATTAATGATACATTTACATCCCAATTAAAATTGAAAAACAATATTGATAATGAAGGGAAAGAATAGATGTTCAGTTTACCTTGGGATTCTAATGATTGTGCAATTGGGAAATCAGTTGTTGGTAATCCAACAGTTATGTCAGATTCACCGTTTTCCATTAACAATAGAGCTGTTTCAGGATCCTTAACCCATTGTATATATACTTTAGTGGTCGGTATTTTATTATATCCGGGTATACCTGGAATTGGAGTATAATATGGATTTGGAACGAGAAGTAGGGATTGACCGGGAAGATAAGATTCAATCATGTATGGCCCAGAACCCATAGCATGCCAGCGAATATATTGATTATAATCTGCAACATTACCAAACTGTGTGTAGGCTAGGAATCCCTGTGGGCTAAAATTAATTCCTGCTCCATGTTCAACTAACCAATTGTAATCTATGATAGCTCCAACCAATGAATCAGCAACATAATACAGAAATGCCGGATCAGGTTTCAAAAGATGGAATGTTATACTCTGTGTTGCATTATTGTATGTAATTGCCCTTGTTATATTTGTATACAATGATTCACCATTGGACCAATTTAATGCCCATCCACCACCAGGTAAGAGATCCTGTGCTAAAATCCAACCAGGGGTCCCTGGCGTTCCTGTCATAAATAACAGTGCTCTTACCATACTGGCATATACATCAAACACCGTCAGGGGATCTCCATTTGCAAACTTAAGATTTGGTCTTATATAGAATGTATAATTTAAGCCATCAGGAGAAATCAAACCATTAGATATGGATGGTACCTGTTGCGCTACAATTGGAACCAATTGGGTTGTGCTAGATCCATTGTATGCTACTAAGGTTTCATATACATTCGCTATTACTTCAAAACCTACAACCTCATAATCTATGTCTGGATCAAGAGAATAGGGACCACCCGGTTGCACTTCAGCTACATTTATAACTCCTAGATTAGGTACATTTCCTGGGCCCTTCAATATACCTACTGTTTGGTTAGATGCTGCTACAATCACGGTATTAATTGTGGTCATGTTATAATGTTCACCACTTAAAACTTGGGATAAATAGGTTGTTGGTAAATATTCATTTGATGAAGTTTTGTTTATTACCAAGTCATCCATAAAGTTTGTTTGATTGTAAGTTATCAATTTCAATGATGCTGCATAGATTCCTGGATTTTTATATGAATGTGTTACTTTTTGTTCCATAAATGTTCCAGTCGTGTTGTTATATTGAACAGGATATACAGCAGAAGATCCATCACCAAAGTTTATTACATAGTAACCAAGAGACCAATTAGTGGCAGTAGGAGGTTGAAGATAAGATAGAACAAAAATTACATTTTCATTTATTGAAAATATCGGGGCATTTTTATTTACAGTGGTATTAAATGTTAAAACGGGTTGTGAAACTTCACTTGCAACAGATGGATTGAGTGTGGGAGCAGTTACTGTGATAGGGAAAAGGTTAGCAAAATTTGTTACATATCCACCAGAATTAGATGCATTAACTTCCACAAGATATGATCCTGGATTCTGGTAAGTATGATTCACAGTTGTACCATTACCTATAGTTCCATCCCCAAAGTTCCATACTATTTTAGTTGCATTTCCATTTACTAGAGCAGTAAATGAAACTGAAGATCCTGCTATTGTTAGCTGTGTAGAGGCAGTTACAGAAACTGCAGTTGGTGCAGATATAGTAGGTGTTGTTGATGGAGGTTTGTACGTTACAACCGCAATTGCTGCGATCACTACTACAACCACTATGGCAAAAGATATTATGGCTATTATTTTTTTGCTCACCATTAGTTATAACCTCCGAGATATGTTATAACATATCTTATTTAAAATTTTTTAAATAAAATTTGTTTTTTTGATTATAAAATTTATAAGCAAATAAACAAAATGTCCAATCCGTATCACTGCTAATCATTTCCATGAAATACCTTTTGCATTACCAATTATACATTTTCCCTTGATTAATTTTATAGTCTTCACAATATTTTTGTTCTTAATTGCTTTCAATTAAGATCTTGAATTCAAATAACAAAATTCATTAAAGTTCAAAAATCTATTTTAGGAAGGATAAAGAAAATTCAATAAAATGGCGTAAGGATTATTTTTCTTTAATAATTATAATTAAAATATTAAATCTTGATTTAAAGATTTATAAGTTGAGTATTCGCTTAAACAATTAAATTCTATGATATTCAGTAAAAGAGAAAAGATTTATTTTCAGTACTTAATTTTCATCCATTATGGTAAGAACTGAAATAGATGAAATAAAGAATCTTTGCGATCACTGCCTTGGCAGGATCTATGCCCTTGAGGGTCATGGTCTATCAAATAGGGATAGGGGAAGGGCCATAAGGGTTATTTATGCAATGGAGCATGATTTGAATATTGATTCCCTTTATCCTGAAAAATGCATTGTATGTGGAAACATTTTCGATAATGTTGAAAAATATGCACAATTGATTATTGATGAACTTAAAAATTATGAATTTCAAACTTTTTTAATAGGTTCAAGGGTAGATTTTGAAACAATGGAAAAGGATGAAAAATTGAGGGAAAAGTATGGTGGAAGGGGGGAGAAAATAACAAACGAAATTGACAGGGAAATTGGAAAAATTGTTTCTGAAAGAATAAACAAGGATGTTTCATTCAACGATCCAGATATTACAGCAATAATCGATGTTACATATGAATATGTTGAATTAAGGGTAAAGCCAATCTTTATCTATGGAAGGTACAGAAAGCTTGTAAGGGGTATTCCCCAAACAAAATGGGTAAAGGGAAAGGGTGAAATGAGTGTTGAGGAAATGGTGGGTGAAATATGTAAAAAACATTTTCTCGGTCAAAGTTATGTTTTACATGGTGAAGGAAGGGAGGATGTTGATGTGAGAATGCTCGGGAATGGAAGGCCTTTCATAATTGAAATTGATCATCCAATAAAAAGGAATGTGGATTTAAAAACAATTGAAAATGAAATAAATGAAACATTCCATGATAAAATAGAAGTAAGATTATTAAAATATGTATCAAGGAAGGATGTCGCAAATTTAAAGGAAAGGAGAAGCAGAAAAAAGTATATTTTAAAAATATCTTTTGAGGAAAACATTGATCCAGAAAGGGTTTCGGAAATTTTATCCCAGTTCCAGGGAAAAGTTATTTATCAGAGAACACCATTAAGGGTGATAAAAAGAAGAGCGGACAAGGTAAGGGAAAGAAAAATACACAGCATAAAGATCATTGACATTAAGGAAAGGGAAGTAACGGTTGAAATAGTTACAGATCCAGGACTTTACGTTAAGGAGTTCGTCCATGGCGATCAGGGAAGAACAAGGCCAAACCTGGCAGAAATGTTTGGTGGTAAGATTAAAATAGAAAGTCTTGATGTGGTTGAGATAGAAACGGAGGATTGAAGATGGCCGAGATGTCGCATGGCCCAAGGGCCAGATCGGGTAGAAAGTTAAAAAAGAGAATTAGAGAGAAGGGTATGCCCCCAATCACAAGGTTCCTTCAGGAGTTTGAAGTAGGTGAGAGTGTTGTTATTGACATTGATCCTTCACAGCATAAGGGTATGCCCCATCACAGGTTCCAGGGCAGGATAGGTAAGGTCCTTGGTATGCAGGGAGATGCATACCTTGTTGATGTTACCGAAGGATCCGTTCATAAGGTGATAATTGCATCACCAGTTCACCTTAAAAGGATCTGAGGGATAAAATGATAAAGAAATACCTCACAATAGCTGAAGTTAAAGAATATCTCCAGAAGATTTCCAAGGAGAGGGAGTTGAATTCAATACAAAAAAATGCACTGAAGTATGGAGAGGATTTTTCAAAGGTGGATCCATCAAAGGTTGAATCTTTGAAAAAGAAACTCATGAAGGTAGAAATAGTTAACGAAAAATATGCCGTAAAGTTACTCGATATAATGCCAAGAACACCCGATGAGGTAAGGGCCATATTTCTGAAGGACAAGATTGTTCCAACCCCCGAGGATATACAGAAAATACTTGAAATTTTAAGCAAGGTAAAAGAGGAGTGAGGGGGAAATGGAGGATTTTGCCTACATACTTGATTATCTACCCCAGGGTAGAGCGGATGAAAAGAGTTTTAAGAGGACACCACTTGCCCTTGCAGTTGGTGAAACTGAGTTTAAGCTTTTTGAACTCATACCAAAAATAAATGTAACATTGACAATAGGTGAGAGGGTATACATAGGTAAGGATCTGGATAAAAGGGTAAAGATTGAACATGTTAAGAGAAGGATCACATACGATGAACTTACAAATGCCGCGCAGAGTGAATTACCATATGTTCTTGAGGAAATAGTTAAGAAGAATGAACAGAGGTTTGTTGAATTTTTCAACAAGGCATCGCCTATAACAACAAGGTTTCACATGCTTGAATTATTACCCGGTCTAGGAAAAAAGACCATGTGGTCAATAATAGAGGAAAGGGAAAAGGGTCCATTCAAAAGCTTCCAGGATCTTGTTGAAAGGGTAAAGCTTGTTCACAGGCCTGAAAAATTGATAGTTAATAGAATTCTTGAAGAACTAAAGAATAGAGATATAAAGTACAAGATTTTCGTGGCAAAATGATGAAGAAAAAACTTGGTCAGGTTTTTCTTAGGGATAAAAACATCGTAAACATAATAATCAATGAAGCAAATTTGAATGAAAACGATATAGTTCTTGAAATAGGACCTGGAAATGGTGTCTTGACAAGGGAATTGTTAGGATCAGGTGCAAAGGTAATTGCAATAGAAAAATCCAGTGAATTTTACGAATTACTTGAAACACTATTCAGGAATGAAATAGATAATGGGAAACTTAACCTTATCCATGGTGATGCTTTAAAAATTGATTTTCCATATTTCAACAAGGTTGTTTCAAACATACCATACAACATCTCTTCACCAATAACATTTAAGCTGTTGAATTACAAATTTGATCTTGCAATAATAATGTATCAAAAGGAGTTTGCTGAAAGGATTGTTGCAAAGCCTGGGAATAAAAATTATTCAAGGCTAAGTGTTGCAGTTTATTATTACGCCGATGCACAAATAGTAAGAAGGGTACCAAAAACCTGTTTTTACCCTGTACCAAAGGTTGATTCAGCCATTGTTAAATTGATTCCACATAAAAAGTTCCAGGTAAGTGATGAGGAGAAATTTTTCAATCTTTTGAAGATACTATTTTCACAGAGAAGGAAAATGATTAGGAATATACTGAAAATGGAAGATATTCCATATGGTGATAAAAGGGTTGAAGAATTAAGTCCTGAAAAAATAGCTGAACTTGCAGAATTTTTGATTTCAAAAAATTTAATATGAGTTGAAAAAGTTTTCAATGGGCACGAACTCATTACCCTTTAATTCAACAGCACCTTTCACATACTCTCTGTATATTTTAAAAACATTCCTGAATTCCTGTGGTATATGATCCATTGGTGAATTCCTTGGATCGAAGTGCAGCATTTCCACATGCTCATGTGGAATTCCTTCCACATCAAAACCCCTTTGCTTCAAAAGATAAAATGTATGTTCCTTTTCATCCCTGTCAAGCCTTAGGGGTGCTTTTTTAAGATTCTCACTTAAATTCTTTATGTGTTCATCCTTGTATTTTATTATCCTTGGATCAGCATCGTTCGCCAGGGTGAATGAAAGTATACCAAGACATTTTGTACATACACCGCACGGAACGATTTCACCATCCTCAATGTGGCATGAATGGCATGATCTCTGGTATTTGAAAAGGTGTGGATACCTCTTTGAAAGTATCCTTTCAACAATCAATCCCGTTATTGGCCTTACTATGCTCCACTGTCTTATTTTCAAACCCTTTTTTGTAAAATATTCTGTGTTGTAAAGATCAAAATCCACACTCTGATCATATATTCCAAAGTAATGCCTTATTCCATTGAAGTAATAATCTGCCCTGGGATCATCGTACTCACTTCCAAGGAGAATGTTACCAACGTTATATTTTATGAACAATGGCATCATTGAAAAAATGTATGGGCCGAATATGAAAAGTCTTATTGGATATGTATCTGCCCTTATTCTTCTATGATCCTCCCTGATTATTTTTAAGTGATCAAGCATGAAGAGATAGAACCTATCTATGTTAGACCATACCTTCTTTGTATTTTCCTCAAAGTTTATGAAACCCCTGTAGGCTGATAAGGCTGTTCTCCAGTGACCTCCTGATTCATTGAAAAATACAGGATATGTTTTGCATCCAATTTCCTTAAGTAAACCGTATGTGAGCAGGCTTTCCTTTCCACCTGATGATAGTACAGCGCATGTTTTATTATCCTGATCACCTTTGAATTTTTTATTCTCAATACCCTTTGTTTTTATGTTCGCTTTACTCCTTGCATTTTCAGGTACCATTTCCTCCTCTTTGGGTATGTATTCCTTTTTTATGAAATCAGCCCTTCTCCTGCATATTTTGTTTACGAATATGTCCCTTGCAATTATTTCCATGTGATCATTTATATATTTTACATCCTCTTCACTCAAAGGAAAATCCAGGTAAAGATTGTTTGTGAAAAGTCCATAATTGATCAACGGCATTGTTACCATGAGTCTTGCAAGGTTTTCAATGTTTTCCACATCAATATTTTCCTGGTAGGAAAAAATAAGATTGAAGGAGAAATTTTCATCAAGGGTTATTTTTCCCTTTATTCTCTTATCCTCAATGATGGGTTCTGAAACATCGATTCTTTCAAAGCTTATGAGATCCAATCAGTAACCACCCTTTGCAAGGACATCAGCACTTTTTTCAAACTCTATCTCAAACCTGCTCTCCTTCATTTCTATTATTGCCTTGGCAAGTTTTTTCACACCTGTATACAGAGGGGCATCAACAGGTACCTTGTATTTTTCTTCATATTCCTGTATGTAGTATGGTACCTCAAATTCCTGCATCTTTTCCGTGTTTATTGATATTCCAACTATTGGATGGCCGGATAGAAGTTCTATAACTTCCATGAATTTCCTTAAATCAGGTATTGGATACTTTTCAAATCCATCATAGTAAAGCCTTTTCGGTGCATGCTGTAAAACAATTGCCTCAGGTCTTGCTGCTGCAATGATCTCAAATCCACCCGGATAGGCTGGATGCATTATACCTCCCTGTCCCTCTATCAATATGAAATCTGGATGGTGATCCTTCCAGGCTCTGACTACCTCGCTCTCAATACCACCGGCAACGAAATCGTTTATCATTGCATCAATCAATGCACAGTATTCAGCACCCTGCATCCATGCGGTCTGGCCCGTTCCAACAAATATTGCTTTATAACCCATGTCCTTCAATGTTTCCGTTAGCATTATTGTTGTTGTCCTTTTTCCAATTGCACTGTCCGTTCCAAGAACCGCAACCTTCAGGGCCTTTACATTCTCTATTTCACCTGTAAAGAATTCCTGTTTTTTGAGGAACATTTTCCTAACATCAACAATTTCAACACCGTATTTTTCCGCAAGGAATGAGAACTCAGGGTCATCGCTTATAAATTCATGCAAACCTGAAACAATACCCATTCCATGTTCAATTGCCTTCCTTATGTATGTTCTGTATTCTGGTGGTAAATATCCACCATCAGTTGCCGCACCCACAATGAGTATATCGGGTTTAAGTGCAAAGGTTTCCTCTATTGATCCGAATATTGGTATGTTTCTGTATTTTCCATCAAGAACATAACCTGCATCCATGCCAGCAAAGTTTGAATCTATAACACCTATGATCTCGTATCTTTTGGAATACCTTACAAGTCCATGGGCTGTTTTTCCATTTGTTGATCCATAGACACCCTCTGCCAAAATCACTGCTCTTGGTAGCATATCCGGGCCCCCTTGATAATCCTGTATACAAAATTCAAAAATGTCAACTCAAACCAAAAACTTTTAGGTGGATGGCCGTCGTCATCCTCTTCCATTCTTAATCAACGCCTCCGTATTTATCAACCTGTGGTTGATCTTAATCTTCTATTTAAATTTAACTGAGAATTTAACCAAATTTTTTAAGAAAATCTTTTAAGGGAATGGTTAATCCTTGCATTATGCTTAACATAGTTGGTCTTGGTTTGAACCCTAAAAAACATTTAACTCTTGAGGCAATGGAAAGAATAGATGAATCATCAACAATTTTTATGGAAAACTACACATCAAGGATAGTTGATATGGATAAGGAATCGCTTGAAAATCTTATTAAAAAGGATATTGAAATTTTGGAAAGGGAGGATGTGGAGGAGGGTAAAAAAATAATTGAAAAGGCAAAGGAAAGCATTGTTTCACTACTTGTTCCAGGGGATCCAATGATTGCAACAACACATGTTTCTCTGGTTCTCATGGCAAAGGATTCGGGAATTCCTGTTAACATTGTGAATGGTATTTCAATTCAGACAGTAATTCCATCAATACTTGGGATACAGAGTTACAAATTTGGAAGGACGGTAACAATACCTTTACCTGAATACGATTTTTACCCGGAAAGTGTTTACAGGTACATTGAAAAGAATATTGAGAATGGTCTTCATACCATTGTATTACTCGACATAAGAAAGGATCTTGAAATGCATGCAATCATGGCTCTCGATATACTGGAGAAAATGGAATCCCTGTATCATAGTGATGTTATAAATGAAGACAGGATCATTGCTGTTATATCAAAAGCCTGTTCGGAAAAAATGAAGGTAAATGTTGACAAATTTTCAAGGATAAGGGAAAGGGATCTGGGTGAACCATTGCACACAATTGTCATTTTAGGTAATTTACATTTTATGGAAAGGGAGGCTTTACGTAAAATTGCATCAATGCCCGATGATATATAAAAAAATTAAATACATTACTTCGTACAATTTAAATAAAGGAAAAAGATAAAGAGAAAACGTATGGACATTGCGGAGGAACTGGCAAAAAAGCAGAAGGAAATATCTATTGCGGAATTTTTTGAAAAGAACAAGCAAATATTAGGTTTTGATTCACCTCAAAAATCACTTGTTATGGCTGTCAAGGAAGCTGTGGACAATTCTCTTGATGCCTGTGAGGAGGCCATGATACTTCCTGAAATAAATGTTGTTCTTGAAAGGGTTGAAAAGGATGAATTCCTTTTAACTGTTGAGGATAATGGTCCTGGAATAGTAAGGAAAGAGGTTCCGAAGGTATTTGGACAGTTTTTGTATGGTTCAAGATTCTATTCAGTTAGGCAGACAAGGGGCCAGCAGGGTATAGGCATATCTGCTGTTGTTCTTTATGGTCAGTTAACAACAGGAAAATCAACAAAAATAATATCAAAGATAGCAAGTGAAGACTATGCCCATTATTTTGAATTGATGATAGACACAACAAAAAATAAGCCAAACGTTTTAAAGGAGGATGTTGTAATAGTTAACAAAAAAAGTGGTGTTAAATTACAGATTCCTCTTAAGGGTAAATATGTTAAAGGTAAGCAGAGCATAATTGAATATCTTCAAAACACAGCGATTGTGAACCCGCAAGCACAGATAACTTTTGTTGATCCCGATGGCATGAAAATTACATTTGAAAGGGTATGGAATGAACCAATTCAGCCCCCAAGGGAAACAAAACCCCATCCTCTCGGTGTGGAAATCGGGCAGTTGATGAAGATGGCAAGGATAACAAAGGCTAAAAAATTATCAAGATTTTTGACTGAAGATTTCAGCAGGATAAGCACACAGCTTTCACTTGAAATATGTAAAATAGCAGGTCTGGACCCGGAAATGGATCCACATTCATTACAGTTGGAAGATTTCAAAAAATTACAGAATGCTTTTAATTCAGTTAAAATTTTACCACCATCATCCGAATCATTATCACCAATAGGTGAAATTTTAATAAAAAAAGGTTTGAAAAATGTTCTTGGTGATTTAAAGCCCAGTTTTTATTCAATACCTGTCTCAAGGAAGCCTTCGGTTTATTCGGGAAATCCATTTGTTGTTGAGGTTGGACTTGTTTACGGTGGTGATATACCTCAGGATGAGCCCGTTAGGATCTTAAGGTTTGCGAACAAGGTACCTTTACTTTATCAGGCAGGTGCATGCGCAATAACCAAGGCTGTTGAAAACATTGACTGGAGGAAGTACGGTCTTGAGCAGAGGGGTGGAACTGGTATACCTGTAGGGCCCATGATAATACTTGTTCATGTTGCATCGACAAAGGTACCTTTCACATCGGAAGCAAAGGAGGCTATTGCTGAAATACCTGAAATAATGAATGAACTTGACCTGGCACTGAAGGAATCTGGCAGACAGATAAAAACATTTTTGATTAAAAAGGAGGTAAAGAAAAAGTTAACAGATAAATTCTTCCTTGTGCAGAAGATACTTCCAAAGATTGCTGAAAAAAGTGCAGCAATTTTGAACAAACCTGTTCCGAAACTTGAACCTGTTATTACAAAAATAATGAATGTTTTATGGATTGATGAAAATGTTGAACAGAAGGGATCAATTGCAAACATAACTGTGAATGTATGGAACTTTACACCAGATGATAAAAATATAAAATTGTATGGGGACATACCTGAAGGTAAGATAGATAAAAATTCCATAGATGAAAATGGTAGATACATGGAAAGTGAGGATTATATATTATGGGAATTCCAGATAAAATCTCTTGAATTAAAAAAATTAAAGTTTATTGTTTATGATCTAAAATCGAATTACAGTGAAACAACATACTACATAGAGGGAATGGATCCGGTTCATGTTGTTGGTGCGGAACCATTACCGGGTGACTGGAACATTGAAAAGCTCAAGGCTATAATTGAAGAGGAGGAAGAAGAGGAGGAAAAGGAAAATGGAGAAGAGTAGGTATGAACTAGCACTTGAAGCACTTGAAAATATTGTTAAAAACGTTTATGAACAGCTTGAAAGTGGAGAAATACCATCCATGTCACTTCCCGCAAGAAACAAACACAACATAAAACTTGACCTTTTAACAGGTGTATGGAAATATGGAAATGAAAAGATCGTTAGGTCTGCAAAGAAAATCGATGGAGCCTATACCTTGCTGAGAACAATGTATCTCATGGATTTCATAAAGGAAATGATAGTTCAGAATAAATCATCAACACTCAGGGAAATGTACTATATATCCGAGGGATGGGATCTTGCCAAGTTTCACACACAGGACGAATCGGACAAACTTGTTGAGGATCTTGAAGTTGTAACTAAGTTTTTGAGGGAGGATTTCAAGCTGAGGCCTGAGGAGAACGGTGCAACAGTTATAGGAAACATTACATTTGAGGAAATAAACAGGAAGGGTAAGCCACAGAAAATAAACTGCAGGGACGATGTGGGTGATGCTGGTTATGCAATTCCATACAACGTTGAAAAGGATAAGTTAAAGATACTTGATGTTGATGCTGATTTTGTCCTTGCAATAGAGACAGGAGGTATGTTTGACAGGCTTGTTGAAAACGGATACGATGAAAAGGCAAGGGCAATACTTGTTCATCTCAAGGGACAGCCAGCAAGGAGTACAAGGAGGTTGTTGAAAAGATTAAACGAAGAATGGAAACTTCCTGTTCTTGTTTTCACTGATGGTGATCCTTGGTCATTCAGGATATATGCCAGTGTGGCATACGGTGCAATAAAAACCGCACACATTTCAGAATTCCTTGCAACACCGACAGCTGAGTTCATAGGTATAACAGCAAGCGATATTGTTAATTACGATTTACCAACTGACAAACTGAATGATAGGGATATTGCAGCTTTGCATGCTGAAATGAGCGATCCAAGGTTCAACACACAGTTCTGGAAGAATGAAATAGAACTCATGCTAAAATTGGGTAAAAAGGCGGAGCAGCAGGCTCTTGCAAAATATGGTCTTGATTACGTAACGGATGTTTATTTACCCGAAAAGGTTTCAGCACTGGGATTATGAAGGAAGGAATGACGAGTCTGGACATTTACGCATGGTTGAAAAAGAATTCATACTTTATTGAAAATTCGTACATTAAGAAAATTTTTATGGATGATAAGAGGGTTATTTTAAAAATACACAAAAAGGATCTTGGGAACAGGGATCTTTTCCTTGATCCACAGGGTTGGATCTATTTCGGTGAAAGGGAGGAAAATGAAATATCATCAAAGGTGAAATTTTTGAGAGATATTCTCGAAAACAAAAGGATTGATAATGTGAACCAGCTTAACTTTGACAGAATACTGATTTTTAATCTTTCAGGCGATATGAAAATAATATTTGAGATGTTCGGTGGTGGAAATTTTATTTTAACAGAAAATGAAAAAATTATCTTCGCCATAAAATACAGGGAGTGGAGAACAAGGAAAATAAAGGTTGGTGAAACATATGTCCCTCCACCGCAGACACTTAATCCTTTAAATTTATCGGAGAATGAATTCATTGAGAATTTAAAGGAGAACAGGCAAATTGTAAGGATACTTGCAATAAAATTTAATTTGAGCCATTATTCGGAATACATATGTTCAATATTAAACATTCAAAAAGATAAATTGGGTAAAGATTTAAGTGATGATGAATTTAAAAGAATTTACAATGAAACAAAAAAGATCCTTGATGGCATTGATGGAAGGGGTTATATATGCAATAACAGATTGAGCGTGATTAAATTTGATGATTGTGTTGAATATGAAAACATAAACGATGCAATTCTTAATCTACCAAAGGAGGAGGAAAAAAGTGAGGAGGAAAGGATAAGGGAAGAGCAGATCAAGGCAATAGAGAATTTCAGGAAGCTTGCTGAAGAATACAGGAACATAGGTGATTTTATTTTTTCAAATCTTGAAAAGATAAGTGGAATAGTTGAAGAGATAAAGAAGGGTATGAATGTTGAAAACGTTGTTAAAAGGGATGGAAAAAATGTTACAATCAAATTCCAGGATTTTCCATATGAAGTAGAACTGGATCTTACAAAAAAGGTGAGCGAGAACGGTAATTATTACTATGAACTATCAAAGAAAATGAAGGAGAAGGAGAAGGGTGCCCTTGAGGCAATGTCAATAAAAAAGGAAAAAAGGGAGAAAAAGGAAATAAAAAAGGAAAGGAGCAGGTTCTGGTTCGAAAAGTACAGGTGGTTTTTTTCATCCGAAGGTGCACTGGTCCTTGCTGGTAGGGATGCAAGAACGAACGAGGAGGTTGTTAAAAAGTACCTTGGAGAAAGGGATTATTATGTTCATGCTGATATTCATGGTGCGCCCAGTGTTGTTGTTAAGAACACAAACATTACAGAAAAAACTCTGATAGAGGCAGGAATATTCGGCCTTTCCTATTCAAAGGCTTGGAATGCAGGGTTGATGGCAGGCGATGCATACTGGGTAACATATTCACAGGTGAGTAAAATGGCAGAATCTGGTGAATATGTTCCAAAGGGTGCTTGGGTAATTAGGGGTAAGAGAAACTATATGAGGAATCTTCCATTGATGCTCGCAATAGGTATTATTGAATACCAGGGACAGAAAATAATGATGTGCGGACCCCTTGATGCTGTAAAGACAAAAACTAATGATTACATTATAATAGTTCCAGGTAATGTGGAAAAAAGCCAGATAGCTGAAATTGTTTCGAAAAAATTCAACTACGATAAGGATGAGGTAATGAGAATCCTTCCGCCAGGTAATGCTGAAATAAGGGAGAATGTCTGAAATGACTGAATTGAGTGTTATTGTAACTGTAAGGAATGAGGAAAAGCATATAAAAGATTTGTTGGAATCACTTTCCAGACAGAAGGAGGACTTTGAGTTAGTTGTTGTTGATGCTGAAAGTACAGATAGAACAGTTGAAATTTTAAAAAGTTATGAGAAAAGATTGAAAATGAAAATAATTGTGAAAAGGTGTTCCAGGGGGGAGGGAAGGAACATAGGTGTTGAAAATTCTTCAGGAAAAATAGTAATATTTACGGATGGTGATGTTGTTGTATCCGATTCTTGGTTGAGTGAAATGAAAAGACCATTCCTTGAGGGTTACGATTTTGTTGCTGGTAAAACCATACAGGTGGGAAAGGAAAAGTTCAAGGTACTTGACAGGGTTGGTATTTACTACAATGGCATAGATTTAACATACCCATCCTGCAACCTTGCATACAGGAAAGATCTTTTCATTAAAATAGGGGGCTTTGATCCCCAATTTATTACGGCTGAAGATATAGACCTTAATTTAAGAGCACTTATGGCGGGTGCAAAATTTTTCTACAATGAAAATGCAGTTGTTTACCATAAGACAAGGAGTGATGTTATTTCATTCCTCAAACAGGCATTCTGGAACGGCTATGGAAGAAAACAGTTAACGAGGAAGCATGGAAATCTGTGGAAATCATATTCATTCAAGAACATGTTCAGAAAGGATCAAATAAATATATATGGCATTTTAAGATTATCCTTCGGCTTAATTGGATACCTTTATGCAAAGATAAACATTAGGTGATTTTAATGATATCCATCGTTATACCAACAATGAACGAGGAAAAAACAATAGGTGCTGTAATTGAAAGAATAAGAAAATCTGTTAAGGGTGAATATGAGATAATAGTTGTTGATAAAAGTAACGATAGAACACCTGAAATAGCTAAAAGTATGGGTGCAAGGGTAATACATGAGGAAAGAAGGGGATATGGAAGGGCTTACAAAACAGGATTCGAGCATGCAAATGGGGAGATAATAGTTACAATGGATGGTGATAATACCTATCCTCCCGAAGTAATAAACGATTATGTGAAATATTTGATTGAGAATAACATTGATTTTATATCCTGTGATAGATTAACATATCTTGATAAAAGGGCAATGTCACAGGCCCATAGATTCGGTAACTTTGTTTTGAATATAGCAGTCCTTGCACTATTTTTTATAAAAATAAAGGATTCACAGAGCGGTATGTGGATCTTTAGAAAAGATCTTTTGAAAAAGATAAGGGTATACAGTGATGGAATGCCATTTTCTGAGGAGTTGAAGATTGAGGCATGGTACCATGGAAAGGCTGTTGAACTCCCCATACATTATGGTTTGAGGGAAGGTGAAAGAAAACTGCAGACATTCAAGGATGGTCTTAGAAATTTAATCTATCTGTTTAAAAAAAGGTTCATAATAGGCATTGGTTAAAAAAGGGAAAATTTATTAGTATTCAATTGAATTGCTATTATACCTGAGATAATGAATCAGAAAATGATCTATGCAACCCTGAAGGAAAAAATAGTCGAAATATTGAACAGAGAGGAGAAGAGCATATCATCCATATCCAAGGAACTTGAAAAGGATGGTATAAAAATACACAGGCTTATTTTAACAGGCTATTTGCAGGCCCTGAGGGATCTTAACATACTGAAGGAAAAGGAAATACAGCCATCAAAGATTTATTCGGTTCTTTCAAACGATGAAAAAACAATTTATGAAATAATAGGTGGTTACGTTTCAGAACATCCAGAATCATCCGATTTGTGCCTTTACATTCTTTATAAAATTTTCAAAAGACCCATATTAAAGTGGGAACTTGATAAATGTGGTGTTGGCAGGCCAGAACAGTGCGATAAGGTATACGGTGATGAAAGGAAGAATGCAATAGCAATTCTTGAATCCATGAACATAAACGTTCCGAAAAATATGCCTGCCTACATACCAAAAAAGGAATACAGGGAGGAGCTTGAGGAAATTTTAATTAAAATGGTCATAGATAGTTTCAGCCTTCAGAAATATATGCAGGTGAAGGGTACACAGATGAAAATAGATTCTATTTGATTATACCAAAACCTATCAATCTCCATCTGTTCTGAATTCTCCTGCTTATTGCAACCCTCTGACCCTTTTCAGCTATGACAGGATACTTTAATGTTATATCAGCATCATCATCCCTTGCACTCTTAACTATTCCAACAGTTGTTGTTGTACCAACGCTTAACATTAAAGCCTCATTTGTCCTTATTTTATCAACCTTAAGTTCCTCAATGAACCCAACAACGTATTCGAGGAGATGCACCTCTATTGTTAAATCCTGTATAATATCTGGTAAAGTTCCAGGCTTTCCCACCATTCTTCCAATCAATCCATCGGCCTTAGTCAAGGATGGATCAAGTTTTGTTCCTATTGCAACAAGTCCTCCAGGCCTTACCTCTTCCCAGCTCCTTCCACCGGAATAAAGTGAAACTATATCAGTGTATATTGGTTCCCAGACAGTCTTCTTTCCCTTGGTTACCTGGAAACCCGGTGAAATCTCTATTTCATCCCCGACCCTGAACCTGCCCTGTATTATTGATCCACCAACCACACCGCCAACAAGTTTGTCAGGCGGTGTACCCGGTTTGTTCACATCAAAGGATCTTGCAATGTACATTCTTCCAGGTTTGTCCGGATCGAACTTTGGTGTTTTTATAACCTTTTCTATTGCCTCGATCAAAACATCAATGTTTGCACCCTGCTGTGCACTCACTGGGATTATGGGTGCATTTTCAGCTATTGTCCCCTTCACAAATTCTTTTATTTCTTTATAATTCTCAAGAGCCCTTTCCTGACTAACAAGATCTATTTTATTCTGAACAATAATAATCTGTGATACACCAACAATTTCAAGTGCCTTTAAATGCTCCCTTGTCTGCGGCTGGGGGCATTTCTGGTTCGCTGCAACAAGTAGTAGTGCACCGTTCATTATGGCTGCTCCTGAGAGCATTGTTGCCATGAGCGTTTCATGTCCTGGTGAATCAACGAACGAAACGACCCTTTCAAGTGTTAGGTTTCCATCACACTTCAGGTTTGCGGATGAAACATACCTCTTTTTACCATTCTCCTCACAAGTATAAAAGGCAGCATCCGCGTATCCAAGTTTTATTGAAACACCCCTTTTAATTTCCTCACTGTATGTATCTGTCCATGTTCCTGTTAATGCCTTTGTAAGGGTTGTTTTACCATGATCAACATGACCAACCAGGCCGACATTCACTTCCGGCTGCTTTGGCATTTCTGTCATTTCTGATCTTCGGTTTTGGCCGGGAATGGTGCTTCACCGTATTCAACAACCATGGTGTTTATCTGAACAATTTCACCTGTTATTGTATTCCCCCTCAAAAGTTTCTTCTTCCTCAATCCCTTTTTCTTTGGGTGAAAACCTAAACCTCCCGAATGAAGGATTGCCTTTCTTATACCTCCCTGTATATTCGGTGACATGGGGAATCCATCCTTATCCGTTCCACCAGTTATTTTTAATTTATAACCTGAAAGTTCAACAATGGATCCGTCTATTATATCACCTATTTTCTTCCCAATAAGAGAATCAGCAGTTGGACTTTCAACGTCCTTCTGGAACGATTTACCTGTCTTTGGATCGGATACAACAACCTTGAATGTAACCATATTTATACACCGTGCTTTTATCTTTAATATAAAGGGAATATTTTAATTTTTGTGAATGCGTTTAGCATATAAAAAAAATTTTTATTCAATCATTCATTCCATTCTTTTATGAACTTCAGGGAAAAGTTTGCCATGAGGGTTCATCTCCGATGCCCAATTTTCAGGTTTTTTAATGAGAGGAGAATGAAGAAATTCAAATTGGTGAAATAAAAAAATTGAAGCGTTAGTTTTATCTATCCTTTTAATTTATGGTGTGATGAGCAGGTGTGGTGTAGCATGGTAGCACTAGAGCCTTCCAAGCTCTCGACCCGGGTTCAAATCCCGGCACCTGCACTCAGTACATAAATGGATATCTGTAATCTGTAGGTGGGTTAAAGTTTTCTTTTATTGCCCTTGGCGTTACCCATCTGATAAGGTTCCATTTACTCCCTGCTTTGTCGTTTGTACCTGAAGCCCTTGAACCACCGAATGGTTGCTGGTTGACAACAGCCCCTGTTGGTTTGTCATTGATGTAGAAATTGCCAGCAGCATCCCTTAATTTTTTCTCAGCCAGCAAAATTGCATCCCTGTCATTTGCAAAAATTGATCCTGTCAGACCGTAGATTGAAGTGTTGTTACATATATCAAGTGTTTTTTCATAATCCTCATCATTGTACACATATATTGATAGAACAGGACCGAAAATCTCATCCCTCATTGTTATAAAGTAAGGATCGTTTACCTCAACCAATGTGGGTTCAATGAAATAGCCAACGGAATCATCACATTTTCCGCCATAAATTATCCTAGCCTTATCAGAATTCCTTGCAAGATCTATGTAATATGATATCTTTTTGAATGATGCTGAATCAATCACGGCGTTCATAAAGTTATGGAAATCCTCAGGTCCTCCCATTTTCACAGTCTTTAGATCATTTATAAGTTCATCCCTAATTTTTGGCCAGAGGGATGATGGTATGTATGCCCTTGAAGCAGCCGAGCATTTCTGACCCTGATACTCAAATGCCCCTCTAAGCAATGCCACCTCCACAGCCTTTGGATCCGCGGAGCTATGGACAAAAACAAAGTCCTTTCCTCCACTCTCTCCAACAATCCTTGGATAAACCTTGTAGTTCTGTATATTTTCACCAATTACCTTGAAAATGTGCTGAAGTGTTATTGTTGAACCCGTGAAATGTACTCCTGCCAGATGAGGGTTCTTCAAGAGGTAATCACCTATTTTGGATGAATCTCCAGGAAGGAAGTTTATAACACCATCAGGCAAACCTGCCTCCATAAGTATTTTCATAACAAAGTAATTGGAGTATACAACTGATGAAGGGGGTTTCCATATAACAACATTTCCCATCATTGCTGGTGCTGTAGGTAGATTTCCATCGATTGAAAGAAAATTGAATGGAGGTATTGCAAAAATAAAACCCTCAAGGGGTCTGTAATCCATTCTATTCAAAACACCCTGTGGGGAAAAGGGTTGATCTTCATAGATCTCCTGTGCATAGTATGCGTTGAACCTCAGAAAATCAATCAATTCTGCAAGGTCTATTTCGGCTTGATATGGGTTTTTGGAATGAACAAGCATGAGGATTGCATCCATCTTATACCTGTACTTTTTTGATAATAGCTCTGCTGCCTTGAGGAAAATGGACAATCTGTGTTCCCAGGGCATATCGGACCATTTTTCCCTTGCTTTCAATGCAGCTTCAACGGCAAGATCCGCCTCCTCTTTACCGGCTTTGTAGTATTGTCCAATAATATGATTTTTTTCATGTGGCAAAATGCAATCGCCCTTTTCTTCAGTTCTGTATTCCTTTCCATTTATTATCAGGGGTATTTCAATTTTTGATTTCTTTATATTTTCCATCTCCTTCAGTACATATTCCCTTTCCTTTGATCCGGGTGCAAAATCAAGTATGGGTTCATTCTGCGGTTTTGGTATTAAATATTTCATGGAATCACCTGCAGAGAATTAAAATGAAATACTTTAATTCTTTTCTATTGAAATTTTTTATATCATTATTTAAAATTTTCTGGTAAAATTTAAATATTATTACACATTTGAGTATTAAGGTGATGGATATGTTTGGATGGTATGGAAGAGGATTCGGTAGAGGATGGGGAGCAACACTCGGTTACTGTCCTTGGACTGGTTTGCCCAGGGGATGGAGATGGTGGGGTTACTGGCCAGGCTATTCAGCATATCCTTACACAAACTGGCCAAGCTATTGGACCAATCCTTACACACCATATACAGCGCAAAACTATCCAGGGTACACATGGACCTATGGTAATATAGATGAAAAAACAGCACTTGAAAATGAATACAGGTATCTTCAGGAAAGGCTGGAGGACGTGAAAAGGAGACTGGACGAATTAAAGAAATAAATTTCGTTTAACCTAAAATTTAATAACTTTTTTTGATTACATCCTTTTGTGATATTTATGAGGATATGTGTTGCCTCATCAGGGAACGGTGGTCTTACAGATATGGTTAGTCCTGTTTTTGGAAGATGTCCTTCGTTCACGATAGTTGATGTTGAGAATGGTGAAATAAAGAATGTAAGGGTCATACCAAACCAGGGAGCCTTTGCCGGAAGCGGTGCTGGTATTCAGGCTGCCCAGATTGTTGTTAATGAAGGATGCAATGTTGTTATAGCGGGAAGTATAGGACCTAATTCATACCAGGTTCTGTCCATGGGAAGGGTGGATATGAGGGAATCACCACCCCTTACAATCAGGGATGCAATAAATGCATACCTTGAAGGTAAATTACCACCATCCATGGGTCAGGGTAGGGGAATGGGTGGAGGAATGGGCAGGGGAATGGGAAGGAGAGGGCACGGAAGGGGTGGACCTGGTAACTGGTGATTGAATGAAGTTTGCTGTCACCGGTGGCAAGGGTGGAACAGGTAAAAGTACGGTAGCAGTTAACCTTGCCTGGTTATTATCCAAGAAAAATAAAGTTGTTCTTGTTGATGCTGACGTGGAATGCCCAAACGATCATATTCTCTTATCCGTGGAATTAAAAAATAAAAAGACAGCTTACATATTCAGGCCTAAGTTTAACTATAAAACATGCATAAAATGCGGTCTTTGCAGGGATAACTGTTCAGAACATGCTATTGTCATGTTCAAGGAAGGTTATCCATTTTTAATGCCCACACTCTGCAGCGGATGCAAAACCTGCCAGCTTGTTTGTCCTGTGAATGCGATTGAAAGTGATAGGAAAATAATAGGGCATACATTTGTTACCCAGTTGAATGAAAATCTAACACTTGTTACAGGAATGCTCAAGGAAGGTGAGGAAAGATCATACCCGCTTGTTCTTGAAACAAAAAGAAGGGCTGAGGAGATAGATGCTGATATAAAAATCTATGATACTTCAGCTGGAACAGGTAACCATGTTGCTGCTGCAATAGATGGTACAGATTTTGCCATAGTTGTTACTGAACCAACACCCCTTGGCATACATGATCTAAGAATGATAATGAATTTGCTCAACAAGCAGAAAAAGAAAGGTTATGTTGTTGTTAACAGGTATGATCTTGTTGAAAATTTTGATGAAAATGGCCTTGATATAATTGGAAGGATACCCCTGAGCGATGAGCTTTTAAGAAGTTATATCTCAGGCAAACCTGTTTTTGAAACTTTTCCTGAGAGCGATGCATCAAAGGAATTCAATAGAATATACAATAAGGTGATGGAAATATGGCAGAAATTGTAGTGGCAAGCGGTAAGGGTGGTGTTGGAAAAAGCACACTTTCATCATCACTTTCATTGATATTCAAAGATCATGGTGTGGGAATTGTTGATGCTGATGCTGAAGCCCCAAACCTTCATTTACTTTTGGATGTAAAATGGAAGGAGGAGAGGGAATTTAAAAGCAAAAGTGTCGCTGTTATAGATTACAGCAAATGTACGGGCTGTATGCTGTGCAAAAATGTATGTACATATGAGGCCATAGAAGGAACAACAACACCAATCATAAAGGAATACATATGCGAGGGGTGCAATGCATGCGGTGTTGTTTGTCCTGTTGGTGCAATAAAAATTTCACAGAATAACCTTTCGGGATGGATTAGAATAGGTGAAACTGAATTTTCACCATTTGTTATGGGTGAAATGGATGTGGGACAGGCAAACAGCGGAAAACTTGTTACTGAGGTAAAAAACATTGCAAGATCATGGGTTAAGGATGGAAAAATTAGGAATTTAATTGTTGATTCAGCAGCAGGAATAGGATGCCAGGTTATTGCATCCTTGAGCGGTGCAAATTACGCAATTCTTGTTGCTGAACCAACGGATTCAAGTCTTAGCGATCTTAAAAGGGTGTATTACCTTGCACAGCACTTCAGGGTTAAATCTTTCATAGTTATTAACAAGTACGATATAAATCCTGGATTTAGTAAAATAGAAGATTTTGCAAAGGAGGAGAACCTTGAAATAATAGGTAAAATTCCATACGATAAAAACATACCAAAATCCATGGCAATGAGAAAAACAATAATTGAATATGATAGAAATTCCCCCGCATCACTTGAGATTTTTAATATAGCGCAAAGGATTGAAAATATTCTCCAATAAAAACATAAAATATTTTAACAAAGAAGTGCATAATGAAAGAAGGTGCATGGTAATGAAAACATCAAGGATTAGCGGTTTCTATAACCTTAGCATTGAGGAAAGAATGAAAATTGTAAGGGAATTCTCGCAACTTGAAGAAAAGGACATTGAGGAATTGAAAAAACCACTGGACATGGATATTGCAAACAGAATGATAGAGAATGTAGTTTATCTTATGGACGTCCCTGTTGGTATAGCAACAAATTTCCTCATTAACGGCAAGGATTATCTTATACCCATGGCAATAGAGGAACCGAGCGTTGTTGCAGCTGCAAGCAATGCTGCAAAGGTTGCAAGGGCAAAGGGGGGATTCAGGGCCATATCAACAGAACCTTTGATGATCGGACAGATCCAGGTTGTTAACATCAAGGATCCATACAGTGCAAAGTTTAAGATACTTGAAAATAAGCAAGAGCTGATCAGGATCGCAAATGAACAGGATCCAGTTCTTGTTAGCCTTGGGGGTGGATGTAAGGACATTGAGGTGAGGATACTGGATACGAAACTTGGACCAATGGTTATCGTTCATATCATTGTTGACGTGAGGGATGCGATGGGTGCAAATGCCGTTAACACAATGGCTGAAAGTCTTGCACCCTACATAGAGGATATTACCGGTGGAAAGGTTTATCTAAGAATTCTGAGCAACCTTGCGGTATACAGGCTTGCAAGGGCATGGGCAGTTTTCCCGAGATCGGAAATAGGTGATGCTGTTGAAGGCATTTATCATGCCTATGAGTTTGCAAGGGTTGATCCATTCAGGGCAACAACACATAACAAGGGTATTATGAACGGTATAGATGCTGTTCTTATAGCTACAGCCAATGACTGGAGGGCTGTTGAAGCTGGTGCCCATGCATATGCAGCCCTTAATGGTTACACAAGCTTAACACACTATGAAATAAACAACGAGGGGGATCTTGTTGGCTACATCGAATTACCAGTTGCTGTTGGTACCGTTGGCGGTGCATCATCCACACATCCAAAGGCAAAGATTGCAAGAAAAATATTGAACGTTTCATCTGCAAGGGAATTTTCTGAAATACTTGCAAGTGTTGGTCTTGCACAGAACTTTGCAGCATTGAGGGCGCTTGCAACAGAGGGTATTCAGAGGGGTCATATGAGCCTTCATGCAAGGAACATAGCAATTATGGCGGGTGCAACAGGTGATTTAATTGACAAAGTTGCGGAAATAATGGTAAGTGAGAAAAAGGTAAGGGTTGATAGGGCAAGGGAGATTCTGGAGAAGCTTAAGAATGAAAATCGTTAAAATTCTTTCAATCATTCTTATTATTTTTGGTATTGTTGTTTCCTTTATACCATTAACTGTAACAAGTTCAACAACCATATCCTTTCCCTATCAACCACCAAATTATGTTTTTGCAAACCTTAACTCCACATTTTCTCCTTCATCCGATTGCACAATAAATGTTTCCTGGAACGGAACTTGGAATGTTATGGTTGGTATAACAACCAAATCGCTATGGCTTGAAAATAAAACTGTATTGATTGAAAAATCCGGATATAGAAACAGCTTTAATTATAATCTCCATGGTAATGTTCAGTACATTTTTGTTTTTAAAAGCATAAACTGGACAAACAATTCCTACACAGATCTTAAAATTGAAATATTTTATCCTCATGCATACCTTTACTACGGTATTATTTTTGTTATTTCAGGAATTGTAGTTTTAATTTACAATGAAATCAGGAGGTCCTGAATTTTTTCTCAAGTATCATGCTTTTTACATCATCCTTATCCTTTGCCCTTTCAAGTTCTTCCAGTGAAATGACAGGTATCCTGACATATGTATCCTCCTTTGTTACGGTGACAACAATACCATCCTTTGAAGTTATTTCAGTTATATTCTCTATCATTGTTGCCTTGTTGATCAGTTCCTTTTTGAACTTTGAAATTCCCACAAAGATAAGTTCATCCCTGTTTGTTGATAGTGCATCTATAGATGATCTTCTTGTGAAATAGACAGTATACCCGGCCCTTCTGAAAACATTATGGAATTCATTCTGTAAAACATCGTTTGTTTTCAAAAACATGGAATAATTTTCAGGCTCGGGTAAATTTTCAAATGGATTGATCCTTTCCATGAATGTTTCGTTGAAATATTCTTCAATCCTTGCAATAACATCAAGTGATACTGCGGTATTTCCCTCCTCATAAAGCTGTATTGATTTTCTTGAAACATTTGCAATCTTTGCAAGATCGCCAAGTGAAATGTTATATTTTTCCCTGAACTCCCTGAGCTTTTTTCCATTTATCTTTGCATAATATCCACCGGGTGCCGCAAAACTGAAGGGGTATTCTCCATATTTCAAAAGGTCTGTGAATGTTTTAAGGCTCAAAACAGGTATATCGTACCTGGAATAGAGAACATAATCGTCAAGTTTTCCAAGTCCACATTTAATACCAACAATAAGCGCCTTTGCCTTCAGAAGTTTTGAAATTAACTTTAATTCTTCAGCCGATTCCTTTTTGAATGTATCAACGTTATAAAGCACCTTGATAATATAAATTTCATTATCTTTACTGGCTACTATATCGTAGCTGGAGGAATCAAGGATCTCGGATGAGATCCTGAAACCATTCTTTCTGAGTATCGTACGAACAACATTTTTAAGTATATTTCCCTCATCCATAGGCAATGCTTATTAAATTTTACTATATATAAACATTTCGGATATGCTTTCTTAAATGAATTGTTAACAAATTCAATTTTCATTTAAATTTTTATTATTAGAACATACTTTTCCTATCACCCTAAAAATTTGCATCATTTTAATTGATACTGCAAATTTTTAAATAAAAGTTTGCAGTTATAATGCAAATGATGCAAATCCTGAGAAAGGTATTGATAGATCAAAAGTATGAAACTGAAGAAAAATTCAGAAAAACCGAATTTGTAGAGAGAGAATTTTTAGAGAATTTTAAAGAGTTTATCAATAGTAATTTGATAAAGGTTACAACCGGTGCAAGAAGGTCAGGGAAATCGTTCTTTACCTATTCTCTACTCAAGAATGAAAATTTTGGCTATGTGAATTTTGATGAGCCCATGCTAAAAAATGTTAATTCAAACGATATTTTTTCAGCTTTACTTGAAATTTATGGGAAAAATATGAATATAATTTTTTTTGATGAAATTCAGAATATGGAAGGGTGGGAATTGTTTGTGAATAAATTGCATAGATCCGGATATAATCTTTTCATTACTGGAAGTAATGCAAAACTTCTGAGTAAAGAACTTTCAACACATCTTACGGGTAGACATATACAAATGGAAATTTTTCCATTCAGTTTCAGAGAATATCTACAAGCATTAAAATTTAAAGAACCGATTGAAACAACTGCAGGACAGGGTTTGGTTAAAAATCATTTGTTGAATTATCTGGAAACTGGTGGTTTCCCAGAAATCGTAGTGGAGAAAGAAAATCCAAGAATTTATCTTAGACAGTTATTCAATGATATAGTGGAAAAAGATATAATTATGAGATACAACATTGCATACAAAAAGACATTCATTGAAATAGCCAATACGGTAATTGATAACTTTGGAAATTATGTGACATCAAACAGTATTAAAAATTCTTTTGGTTTAAAAAGTGTACACACAGCAAAAAATTATCTTTATTATTTAAACGAATCCTACCTTGTCTATTTAATAAATAAACTTTCATTCAAGCCAAAAGAAAAAGAAGTTGCTCCAAAAAAGATCTATGTGACGGATCCAGGATTGATAAATGTGCTATCAATGAAATTTAAAGAGGATTTTGGAAGAATAATTGAAAATGTTGTTGCGATTGATCTTTTAAGGAGAAGAAGCTACTGGTATAAAACCTGGGAAATTTATTATTATAAGGATTATCAGGATCATGAAGTTGATTTTGCCATAAAGGATGGTATGAGGATAAAATACCTGATTCAGGCAACATATTCCTCCGGGAAGGATGAAATAGAAAAAAGGGAATTGAACTCACTAATTAAAGCATCCAATGAGTTGAAGTGTGATAATTTAACGGTGATAACATGGGATTATGAGGATGAATTGAACATTGAGAATAAAAAAATAAGGTTCATACCTCTCTGGAAATGGTTGATTGGAAAGGAATTTGTTCATAGTTAAATTAATTAAAATTTAAAAAACTTAAAATGCCGGGGCCGGGGATCGAACCCGGGGCCTTCGGATATCCCAAGCTCAGTCCAGAACCCTATGAGTCCGACGCTCTACCAGCTGAGCCACCCCGGCTACTGTGTTACCTCTACATTTGTTTCCATTGGTGTTGAAAGAAGGTTGGATTTTCTTACTTCTATCTTTTTTATGTTGTAAACGGGTTTAACATTTTTTTCTATATCTGAAACTATCTTTTCTGAAAGCATGTATGTTACAAATTCGTAGAATGATAGATTTGAGCCATTGTTCTGAACGGCCTCAATTATCTTTTTCCTTATTGCTGATTTCAGTGAAGAGTTAAGTCTTTTGTCAGCAATGGCCGTGATCTTAACCCTTATTTTATAACCATCGGTTGTTGTCATCGGGAATATTGCATCTATCCTTGACTTTCTTCTCCTCACAAGCCTTCTTATGTAATCCGATGTAACGTCATGGCCAACAAAAATTGTTTTTGCCTGATCCCCTTCAATTTTCACTATTTTGAAAAATAGCTTAACGTAGTCCTTCTTAATGTCCCCTGAGATCTGGTAAAGGGTTGTTTCAGCAACCCTACCAATAACCTGCTCCGGGGTTTCGGCCGGAGTTTCAGCTATCTCCTTTGATCCGAAACTTTCGGGTGTGATTATCTTGTACCACACCTTCGCTCTCCATTTATCCTTGACCTTTTTAGCAGCAGCCCTTTCAGCAACCTTTGGCATATTAAACACCGTTTTTGTGAATAAACCAATAAATTAAGATGTTATATAAAACTTTTCAGTTGTCTAGATCTCAATCAGATCCTTTTTGGCATGTGTTAAAACAACACCTTCTCCATCCACAAGAACATCATCCTCTATCCTTATACCTCCAAAGTTTTTTACGTACACCCCGGGTTCAACCGTTACAACCATACCATTTTCAAGAACAATGTTCGAATACTGGCTCAGTGCAGCGTGGTCATGAACAGCGAGACCAACACCATGACCAGTTGAATGAATAAACAATCCCTTGAACTCTGTTGAATCTATAAAATCCCTTACATTCTTGTCCACATCAGATCCCTTAACTCCCTTTTTTATTGAATTTATTCCAATTTTCTGTGCCTCAAGGACAACCTCGTACATTCTTTTAATTTTTTCATCTGCCCTCCCGAATACATAGGTTCTTGTTATATCCGAATTGTATTTCCTGTATTTTGCACCGAAGTCCATGAGGACAATATCACCTTTCTTCAATTTCCTTGAACCGCTGAAATAGTGAGGCTCTGCGGAATTCTCACCGAATGCAATGATTGGTGTGAATGCATTGTCCTGTGCCCCATTCTTCAATAGAAGGTGTGTAAGTTCAGCTGCGAGTTCATATTCCCTCATTCCTTCTTTTATGTAATTGACAATATCTTCTGCCACATCACTTGCAATTTTACATGCCTCTTTTATTATTTTAATTTCCTCCTGATCCTTAACCATTCTCATTTTCGCTATCCTTTCGTCCACATCTACAAATTCTACATCCTTTAGTAAATTCTTCAGGTGATCGTATTCCTTCTTTGATATTGTGCTGAAGGAAATTCCGATTCTTTTCCTGTTTCCAACAATTTCCCTAAGTATATTTTCCTTCTCTTCATTCTTTGTGAATATTTTCACATCAAGGCCGGATTTTCTTGCCGATGTTTCCTCAAGCTGGCTTGTAATTATAATTTTCTTTTCTTCCGTCATAAATAGGTACGATCCCTCAAAAAGGCCAGAATCAAGCAACCTTGTGAAGTAGAAAAAGTTCAGATCAACAATTGGCTCTCCCTGGTTGTATATTAAAATTCCATCCAGATCATTAAAAAGTTCATTCATAATCCTTTTAATTGAAAAGGATATTAAAATTTTTAGTTTTATCAAAGGGAATTTGATCACCAAAAT
>JABEBW010003885.1_pt1 | contig 29137 bp, 26 predicted proteins | sample 7245961 | NCBI WGS metagenome assembly JABEBW01 (sample SAMN14506364, study PRJNA622280) | hot springs metagenome | biome: hot spring [ENVO:00000051]|acidic hot spring [ENVO:00002120]; feature: spring [ENVO:00000027]|sediment [ENVO:00002007]; material: sediment environment [ENVO:01001048]...
CATCCCTTGCTTCTGAGGTGGGATGGGATGAAGTGGGAGCCTAAAAGGGCGATGAACAACGGACGGATGAACATCCTAGAAGCAAGAATCTCCCGGCTTTAGCTGTGGAGAGTGTCAACCAGTGCAATGAGAAAGTTAATCAGGATGATTTTTTTGGTGGGTGTTTAAATTTTAAACCAATAAAATGCCGCAAAGTGCTGGCTAACATAATTTCATGTGATCCAATCAATATCTGGTGTTATGTTCATAAATGACAAGGATATGCCAATTAGGAAAACTGCCAGGAGTATGGGCTGATAGATAAAATAATAGATGGCAAAATTCAGTGGACTGAATCTTCCTCCATATCTCAATGAAAGATAATAATAAAATGGCAATAATATAATAAACGCTGAAATAGAAGCCATGATAACTTTACCAGCGTCTGCATGATAGGCATTCAGGGCATATTCCCTTATTGGAATAAAGGACTCAGGTATAACATAGTATGCATATGTTATAAAGTAACTGGATATCATCTTTGAAGAAATCGCATAAAATATTATTCCCATGGTTAACGTTGGCAGCGTAATAAGAATTGCAGATATAACTATAATTGGGCTATAAACAATCATTCTGAAAAGATATTTTAAATTTTGCTTTAGCCATTCGCCCATTCCATATGCCCATCTGATCCTCTGCATAAACCAATCATTAAATGTGCTAGGTTGACCCACGTTTACCTTTATGTTTGCTGTCATCTTATATTTGAGGCCAATTTTATGAGATCTTGTTGCAATATCAAAATCTTCAGACACCACATGGTTAAAGCCTCCTAATTTTTGAAATGCGCTTCTTCTTATTAAAAAGGCTGCTCCATCCATCAGGAAAGTTTTGTGTGAGAGCTTTGAAAACATCTCTGATATTATATTTGCCTCCAGATAATCTATTGAAGTTATCTTTGATAATCTGCTATCGATCGTTCCCACCTTTGAAAAATCAAGTATATCGTAATTTTCTATTTCTATAAGTGATTCATATATTATGTTATCTGGCAACAGAACATCTGAATCGATAAATAAAAGGTATTCTCCAGATGAGCTCTGAACTGCCTGGTTCAGCGCGTTAACTTTGCCCCTTCTTTCTTTGCTTATTATAAGCTTTATATTTTTAAATTTATTCAGCTCCTTTAAGAAATTCTCTGTCGGTTCATCGACCGCAATTATTACTTCCCCTTGAAAGCGATTATCATTTAGAGGCCCTGATAAATTTTTTAAAACTGTTTCTGATTGTTGATATACTGGTATGATAACGCTAACAGGCTCCGCGTTCAATCTTATCCTCTAATTTTTTAGTGGAATTTAAATGTACCTCCATGGATTATATATTAAAAACTAGCAGGGGCAACTTTCCTTCTTAAATGTGCTGTAAAAACCCTATGCGTATTTTGAAACTTTATTTCTAGATATACTGGATCATGTTAATTATGTTAGGATATGCATTATAATTTAGGTCTGTAAATGCAGCTCTGGCATGCATTCAAATAACATTTTCTGTAAATATGCCTGTATTTAATAAAAGTTTAGAAGCTTAAAATAATTACAATATAGATATAAGTAATCTATTATTTTCTTAAAAATATGGTTAAGTATAAGAATTTTGGAGCAAATGGGCCAAACATTTCAGAAATTGGAATGGGCACTTATTACGATCCATTTTGGATAATAGCGTCGCGGTTAAATTGGCTCAGGGGCAAGCAAAGCAAAGTTGAGGCAATAAGGGCAGGCATTGAAAAAGGCATTAACTTAATAGATACCGCCGAATTATATGGTTCAGAGCCCATAGTGGCTGAAGCAATAAAAGGCCTTAATCGTGAAAAGTTATTTATTACTACAAAAATATTGCCCAATCATTTGAAACATGATGCATTCATGAAGAGCCTTGAATCCTCTTTGAAAAGGCTCAACACAGAATACGTTGATTTATACTTAATTCATTGGCGTGCAAGTGCTGATAGAATTAAAGAAGCTATGGCTTCAATGGAGATGGCGCGCGAAAATGGATTAATAAAGATGATAGGCGTTAGTAATTTTAACTTGCAACAGATAAAGGACGCAAGGCATTTTCTAAAGAAGAATGATATCTCAGCAGTTCAACTGGAGTACAATGTTTTAAACAGAAAACCAGAAGCTGATATACTTCCCTATTGTGAAAAAGAAGGGATAGCATTTATGGCTTATTATCCCCTGGCACATGGAAAGCTTGTGAAGAATAACACTATTTTCAAAATTTCCCAAGAAACAGGGCTATCACCAGCTCAGCTTGCATTAAAGTGGTTATTGAGAAACCCAATTGTATTTCCTATACCAAGAGCTTCAAAAATTAAACATGTTATTGAAAATGCCGAGACAAGCGATTTAGAAGTTGATGAAAAAATACTTGATAAAATAAGCCTTTTATCTTAAACCAAAACAATATTATGATTTAAAAAGCTAGTTAATTCATTTTATTCTTAGTTATCATATTATTTATTAAGTCCTTCAGATTTAAGCCAATATAAAATTAATTGATATGCCAACAATTATTGGGAAATTATGTAGAAATGATAAAGGCACTGGAAGCATATCTGGTATGAAGGCTGTTTAACGTTATCCTTATTTGCGCATTGGGATAAGGCATTTTAGTGCAGAATACAAGTAATTTACATTTTACTTGATCATTTTTAATTAATTTATTTTGCGAACGCTAAACGTTTGTAGAGTTGATTTAAATTAAATATTGCCAATTTTGAATAGTAATGTTTATTAAGGTCATATTAGTTTATTAATTATGGCATGACATGGAATGGAGTAGAATTTAATTTACATTCAGTAATACCATGGTGGGGAATGGTCATATACTTTCTAGTTATCATAGGTCTCCTTGTATATGCATGGAACAAGCACATATTGGCTAGCTTTAAAACAGTCGATTTCGTATATATGGGCCTATTAGCAGCAATATTAGTAATTTACAATTTCTTCATATCTCCATTAATACCTAAATTTACCGCTGTAACTTCAATATTTTATTACACAACAATAGGTGAAATGTTCATACTTTTCCTGGTAGCAGCACTGATTGGCAAGGCAGGCAGTGTAATGATAATGATGTTCATATATACACTTCTTTCCGATATATTCCATTATGGATTTGGAGGGGAACCGTTCTGGATCATATATGAACTCACAGCTTATGCAGCATTAATTGATCTGTACTTGATTTTAAGGGGAAAATACATGGGAACGCCATATCAGAGAACATTTAGGGCAGCAGTGACAACAACTCAAACTACAGAAAAAACTAAACTTAAGGAGGCAGTTAGAAAGATACCCGGATTGTACTTCTTGGATGGGGCAGTAGTTGGCTTCGTAGTGTTTGCAGCATACAATTTCTGGTACCAGGGATTCTGGGCAACATTCGTTGAGGGATACTTGTACACAACTCACTATGTGCTATTTGAAACAGCAACCAACGGACTGGGCGGCCTTGTAGTTGGCATCATTTTAGCGCCTTTAGTGTACTACATAAAGAAAGTAATTGTCGGATCTATGTAAAGCAACATTTATTAATTCGTTTTTCTTTTTTTATGGTTTGGTGCTATAATAGTGTGAAGGCTGTTGAAATCAACAATTTGAACATTTCCTATGGCATGGAAAAGGAGCCAGCACTTGAGGGAATCAATTTAGATATAGATGAGGGCGAATTTGTCCTCCTTGTTGGCAGAACTGGTTCAGGTAAATCCACTCTATTAAATACTATCAATGGCGTAATACCTCACGTAATAGAGGCTAATGTGGAGGGAACAGTAAAGGTATTTGGAGTTGATTCTCAAACTACGGAAATGAAAGACATAGCAAAGCTAGTTGGCACAGTTTATCAGGTCCCTGAGGATCAGATCTTTGCCCTTGTAGTTGAAGACGATGTAGCGTTTGGGCCAGAAAACATGGCAGTTGACCCTTCAGAGATATCTTCCAGAGTTGAGTGGGCGTTAAAGGAAGTTAACCTGTGGAATGAAAGGAGATCACCCACGTTTTTGCTTTCAGGGGGTCAGAAGCAAAGGCTTGTTATAGCTGGCGCTCTAGCCATGAGGCCCAAGCTGCTTATCCTTGATGAGCCCACAAGCATGCTTGATTCTCTCGGCACTGAGGAAGTTTTTGCCACTTTAAAAAAGCTCAGGGATCAGTATGGCATAACCATAATCATGGCAGAGCACAAAGTTGAGAGGGTGCTTGGTCTTGTAGATCGATTAATACTGATCCATGACAGAAAAATAGCTATTGATGCGCCAATAAGGGAAGCTCTGATGAGGAACATTGAATCATTTGGAATAGAGGAACCTCAATTAGCTGCATTGCATAAGAGGATCAATCCTAACTCTAAAATAGCTCCAATCAATGTTGACGAGTTCATTAGCATGAACCAAACCGTTGTAAGTGAAATGCAAAATGCTAAATTGCCATTTCTGGACCCCGATACACTGCCTCTGAATGAAGGGGAGAATATAGTTGAGTTTAATGATGTGTGGTTCAAATATGAAAGGAGCAAGGAATTTACCCTTAAAGGAATAAACTTTACCGTGAAAAAGGGGGAGTCTGCTTCAATAATGGGCCCAAACGGTTCAGGAAAGACGACTGCGCTTAGGCTCATAGCTGGATTGCAGAAAGCCACAAAGGGAACAGTGATGCTAAACGGCAAGGACGCTTCAAAGCTGAGGATGAGCGACATATCTAAAATAGTTGGATACGTTTTTCAGGATCCAGACCAGATGATCCTCAATACAACAGTATTAAGTGAAGTCACCTTTTCTCCCAGGATAAGGGGAGAGGATAAATCCAGCTCCGAGAAGAGGGCTGAAGAGCTATTAAGGATGTTTGGCCTGTACTCATATAAGGATGAAACACCGCACAGGTTAAGCGTTGGCCAGAGGAGGTTGCTAACTATATGCAGCGTGCTGATTAACAACCCAGCAATCCTCCTGCTCGATGAACCAACAAGGGGACTTGATAAGAGAAGCGGAGAGGAGGTCCTTTCTTATATTAAGGATTTAAATAAGAATTTCAAAATAACCTTGATAATGGTATCCCATAATGTTAAACAGGCAGCTGATTACAGCAATAAGGCAATAATATTTTATGACGGGAAGGTGGCCGTGGAGGATACTCCGAGGGAGGCCTTTATACGGGCAACTTCAAATAAGAACTGGTCAGTTGTGCCACCACAGGTGTTCCAATTAACATATAAATTGGGAATTAATCCGCCAGCTGTAAAATTGGAAGAAGCTCTGGCTTTACTTGAATCAGTGGGAACCATAAAAAAGAAAGGCGAGGAAAAAGGAGCGGTGAATTAGCATGAAAACGGTTTATTCAGTCGCAATAGTCGTTTTAACGTTAATAGTAGTTGGCGGAATAATTTATCAGAACTACGAAACCACGCCATTGGTTCATGTTAATGGGGTTAATTTAATTATAAATGAGCCACAAAATTCAAAACTGCAGATAATTGGCAAGATTCTGTTGCCGAGTACAACCTTTACAATAAAATCATCCAGCTTCTTTGAATATGAGCTTAACATAACAAATCATAACACCAAAACAATGTATGTGACTTCTGTAACCACCAATACTCCTGGTTTTCAGGTCCCCACAACGTATCTTTCGCAATCCCTGCCGTTATCGATTTTGCCGGGTGAATCCAAAATACTTGATATAACAGTTGCCACACCGACAACCTCATACTCTGGTCCTGTGAACATAATAGTAAATGCCTCAGCATCTTAATGAGCTATATGCTTCTGCACAAAATTAATTCGTTTTTAATCATATTGTATGAATTTTAAATCGTTTTTACTGAATTTAATTCCCTTTTAGTAAAAAGCTGAAAAATGTGAAATATTATCCTGCAGCGTATAATAAAGTTAAAATATTAATTCAATATATATTAAAGCATGCTTGTTCTGGCTTTCATATCACTTATAATAGGCATAGGTGCCATTATATATGGTGGGTTTACTGCAAGGTGGGTTCTGAAGCAGGACCCGGGTAACGATAAAATGAAGGAAATAAGCGGCTTAATTGCAGATGGTGCCAGGGCATTCCTTGGCAGAGAATACAGAACAATATTTCCAGTTGGAGCTTTGCTTGCAGCCCTTGTTGGCTTAGCGTATTATATAGGATTTCATGGGAGTTTTCTAATGACATTTCTTGCCATTATTTCATTTGCGCTGGGTGCACTGGGCAGTGGCCTTGCAGGTTACATTGGCATGTACGTCACCACCAGGAGCGCTTCAAGGACCGCCAGCGCAGCAGGAAGGAATGGGCTTGGAGGTGCGCTTAGCATATCCTACAGGGCAGGAAGCGTTATGGGAACCATGCTTGCAAGCACTGCAATTATTATAATATCGATCCTCTTTATCATTTATACAGCAATTACTGCCTTCTGGGGCGAAGCGCTAATACCTGCGGCCTTTGGCGCAAGCCTGATGAGCCTGTTTATAAGAGTTGCAGGTGGCATATTTACCAAAGCGGCTGATTGGGGTTCTGACATAGTTGGTAAAGTCGAGGCAGGAATACCAGAGGATGATCCAAGGAATCCGGGGGTTATAGCGGACAACGTTGGTGACAACGTTGGGGATGTTGCGGGAATGGCAAGTGATGTCTATGAAAGCCTGATAGTGGTTATGACAGGAATGCTGTTCCTTGCAGCTGTTTTTAGGGTTCCCGACAACTTTACAGTATTTCCTTTTCTTGCATCATCTTCAGCGCTTCTGAGTGCTCTTGCAGGCATGCAATTTGTCAGAGGCAAGGTCAAGGGAGCATCCGAAGCTCTAAAAAAGCTCAACCTATCACTTTATGTTGCAACAATTTTAACAGCCGCGCTTGTAGCAATTGGTTCAGTTGCCCTTTTTGGCCCTTCCAGCTCAGCTATAGCTATGATAATTAGCGATATCCTTGGCATGCTTACAGCCATAGCTGTTCTGCATATAACTGAATATTATACTCATTATACTCATCTTCCCGTTAAAAGCATAGCAAGGCAGTCAACTGTTAGCGCGTCAAATGTCATAGTAACCGGCTATTCATATGGTTTGGCAAGCGCTGTGCCGGTATTGCTTGTAGTCGCAACCGTTCTTGGTTCCAGCTTTGCCCTTGGATACAGGCTGATAAACCTGTCTTCCCCGCTTATGTCTGGGATTTATGGAACTGCTGCAGCATCGGTTGGACTGCTTTCTATGGCTGGAATAGTAATAACCCTGGACTCATTTGGCCCAGTCTCTGACAATGCTTCAGGATTGGCTGAAATGGCAGAACTTCCCCCAAATGTCAGAGAATCAACTGACGCGCTTGATGCAATAGGCAATACAACAAAGGCAACCACAAAGGGGTATGCAATAGCTTCAGCTGGCTTGGCAGCCCTGGTGCTATTTATAGGTTTTGTGTATGAAGTTGTTGAAAGGGTGCTCCCGCCAGGATCTTCCCCCTCCTTGATCCTTTATACAGCATTTACAAGGACGTCGGTCATGTCGCCAGATTTGCTGATGGGGGCATTCCTGGGTGCAGTGCTTGTTTATCTGTTTTCCAGCAGGACGCTGTCATCTGTAAGCAAGACAGCAATGGAACTTGTTCAGGAAATAAGAAGGCAATTTCATGAAATACCCGGGATACTTGAGGGCAAATCAAAGCCAGATTATTCAAAGGCAGTGGATATAGTGACGAGGCATGCACTGAACGAATTTATGTTGCCGGGCCTTCTAGCTGTGATAGCGCCAGTGCTTATAGGCCTGCTGCTGGGCTGGGTAACGCTTGTTGGCATGATACTTGGCACAATCTTGCTTGGCTTTCCGAGGGCTCTTCTTATGGCTAACAGTGGAGGAGCATGGGATAATGCAAAGAAATACATTGAAGCAAACTATGAACCATCACTTGGTGGAAAGGGCAGCGATGCCCATAAAAATGCAGTGGTTGGTGACGTTGTTGGCGATCCTTTTAAAGATACCACGGGGCCTTCTCTAAATCCTTTGATCAAAGTCGTAAATACTGTGTCCGTTGTTTTTGCAGCTGCAATAGCCATATCAGATATTCTGCTGCACACTCAGGCAGGATTATTTCCAATATCAAACTTCATCCATCTGGCATTTGTTATTTTATTTGCATAAAATCGATTAAACAATGGGCTAAAATTTGTTAGCATTATATATATATAGATTGACATGCGCTGCACGCTTGAAGGTTCTGCGCCGCATAAGGCAACCATCTGGCGCATACGCTAACCTTATCGAAACTAATGTAACAGTGGCTATTGGTCGCATACCAATATATAACAAGCTTCATTCACATTTCCCTTGCTTTTTTAATAGAAAAATTTATATTAGGCGCTCTTTTATCACTAAAACGAATGACAAAAAAGAGATCTATTTCCACCGTTCTTGTGGCAGCCATTGTTATAGTAGTAATAATAATTGCAGGAGTGGGGGCATATGCATATTACTTATCAACTATAAAACCAACGCCAACACCTACACCTACGCCAACACCTACACCTACGCCAACACCTACACCTACGCCAACACCTAAAACAATAACTATTTCTCCACCAAATCCAAATGAGCTGGTCGATATTGGTACATTTGGTCAGATTTATGCGCCAGATGCATTGGATCCAGCCACCGGCTTCTATGTAGTGGATGAAGTTGTATTCACTAATGTTTATCAGGGATTACTGACATTAAATGGCAGCTCATACACCCAATTGGTTCCCGTTTTGGCTCAGTCCTACACGATGCAGCCCAATGGCACACAGTATGTTTTTATTATGAGGCCAAACACATACTTTAGCAACTTAGATCCAATAAATGCAACAACTGCGTGGTTCAGCTATTATAGAACAATCTTAATGGGACAGGGACCAGCTGTAGCTAACTATTACCCATACATAGCTACTTATTATGGTCCGTACTTCCTGCCTTATGGCGCTCAAAGCGCTGTACAGCATGCTTTCCACTTATCATCATATCCAAACAGCACAGTTACAGCCAATATCCTTTCACAGGTCCTCAGCAACTTTAATGTTCACAATTCAAGCATAATGTCACTGATGACTTATCCAAACCAGTCAATAGTTATGCTTAATTCCTCAGCGATAGAATTTAACCTAGTTTCACCCTACAGGTTCTTCCCCTACATTTTAGCATCAGGTGGTTGGGGTGATCTTGCGGATCCAGTGTTCGTTGATCAGCATGGAGGAGTTCAGGCAGGCCAGGCTAACTCCTATATTAACACGAATGGAATGGTTGGCAGTGGGCCATATGTAATCACTTCAGTTGGTTCAGAGCTTTCAAGCGTTACACTCACTGCTAATCCTAATTATTGGGCAGCAAAGGCAACCAATGTTCCATATATGATAACGCCAGCCAGAATACAGAATATAGTTATAGAGTTTGGCGCGTCACACAGCACAAGGGTAGCTGACTTTGACAGTGGTCAGGCTACAATATCAGATGTAGCAATACCGTCTCTAAATTCCATTTATGATGGCTATCAGTATAAGAGTGAAGTGCCATTCAGCGCCATCTTTGACAACGTCGGATTGGAGCCGGACGTGTTCTATGTAGCAATGAACAATGCGCTTCCACCCACAAACAATGCAAACTTCAGGCTGGCAGTTGCATATTCAATAAACTATTCAGATATAATTCACACAATAATGACCTTTAATGGCACTGTGCTGGGTGATACGTATCTTGGTCCAATTGCCCCGGGCCTGCCATATTATAACCCAGATAATCTCACGCCATATCATATGGATATTCCTCTAGCAGAACATTACATCAATCTGTCAGGCTGGCAGGAGGGATTTTATGTTGTGTTGCCAAATGGCACAACACTGGGCAATCCCTCTGCAAAGGAGCTTCCACCGCAGCAATTGTACACAATAGCGCCAGTAACACCTACTGTTGAAACTGAATTTGAAATAATTCAGAGTGGCCTTTCACAAATAGGCATAAGCATATCACTTTATCCAGTAACAGCGGCGGTAACTGATTCATGGTACACTCCAAATGGCACACCAGCAATGGTGCTGTTGGGATGGGCTCCTGACTGGCCAGACCCAATTGCACAGGAGATGATGGCTCTAGCTGACCCAGTATATGGAGGGCTTTCGGGAGACCTTGCTTGGTTCAACAATTCGCAGGTTAACAGCATATTCCAGACACTGCCATATGAGTTAAATTCAACACAACAGGAACAGGGAGCAGCGCAGATTTACAACATAATGTACAATCAGGCTCCATACGCGTGGATACCAAATGCTGTTACATATTTCCTTAAACAGCCATACCTGCATGGTGTAGTTTTCAATGCATTTCTGGGATACAGGTACAACCTGATGTATTATCAGAATTACACTGTTACTGTCACCAGCTAGGCTGCCGGTGATAGCAATGCAAGCAAATTTATTTTTTTATTTTATTCGTCGTTTAATTAACGCTGTGGTTACTCTTGTACTTTTAATTTTTATCGTTTTTTCCTTAATCCATATTATTTTGCCAACCCCTCAGGCAATGGCGAAGGTCTACATAGGGGGGACACACTTTACTCAGGCGGAAATTAGTTCAGTAATAGCCCAATATGGATTGAATAAGCCGATATACGTTCAGTTTCTTTCATATTTAATCAATGTGTTGCATGGGAACTTTGGAATAGATAGCCTTTACCATGTGCCTGTAATGAACCTGCTGGTTAAGTTCATACCTATAACCCTTGAATTTGTGATTATCGCAATAATACTGCAGGTGTTGCTTGGGCTATTTACTGGTTCTATCGCTGCGCAGTGGCGCAACCGCGTGCCAGATTGGGTAGTTAAAGCGTTATACCTTATAACATGGGCAATGCCCGTATTTTTGCTGGCAACGTTGCTTTTGTTTGTCTTTGCATACTATGCGAAGGTCCTTCCACCATATAATATTGCAAATCCGCTGTTGATACCACCAAAATCGATTACAGGGTTTCCACTGATAGATGCAGCCATAGAGGGAGATTGGACCTATTTTGATTCCGTTTTAAAACACATAGTGCTTCCAGTTTTAGCGATAGCATTTGCTGGGTTTGGGATAACAACCCGCATAATGAGAGCAAGCACAGTTGATGTTCTTGACAGGGATTATGTGAAGCTATCATATATGAAAGGGTTCAGCAGGTGGAAGGTTTTCAGGACAACGGTCTTCAGAAATTCGATAATACCAATAATAACTCTAACTGCGCTTCAGTTTGGATTTGCCATAGCGGGAGCGGTTGTGATAGAGGAAATATTTATCTATAAGGGGATGGGGTTTTACCTTTATCAATCAACTGTATCTCTTGATTATGTAGCAATTTTGAGCACAACCCTAATAATAGGGATTTCTGTTATAATAGCCAACTTTATAGCTGATATACTTTACGCTGTAGCTGATCCCAGGGTGAGGCTAACTTGAACCTTTCAGCCATACTTAAAAAGGCCCTTGGCTCGAGAAAGGATGTTGATACATTTAGCAGAAAATTACCCGAGAACCTTTCTATATGGTATTATGTGATTCATGACGCACAGGCCCTGACCGGTTTAATAATAATAACATTGTTTATAGTTTGGGCCATAATTGAGGGGTCTTTACAAATACTTGGCACCTACCTTAAAGATCCAGCGCTTGGTTGGATGCTGCTTCCTCACAATCCGCTTGCGCCTCCAAATGTTGCCCTGAGCCTTAAGCCGCCTTCCATGGCATTCATATTCGGAACGAATTTAGAAGGTGAAGATATATTTTCAAGGATTTTATACGCAGCCCCAAAGGATGCAATGGCTGCATTTGTAGTGGTGGGAATTGCAATACTGGTGGGGGGTTTGCTGGGAACCATAGCCGGCTACTTTGGTGGATGGCTTGACGAAGCGCTTATGAGGCTAACTGATGCTTTTCTTGCAATACCAGGATTGATCCTTGCTATTGCCCTTAGCATTCTTATTGGCCCAGGATTTGATTCAGTCCTCATTGCCCTTACCATAGTATGGTGGCCAATTTATGCTAGGTTATTTAGAGGGCAAACCCTAACTCTCAGGTACAGGGGCTTCGTTGAAGTTTCAAGGCTGTTTGGGGCGAATCATATTAAGATTATATTCAAGCACGTTTTTCCAAATGCCATAGATCCAATAGTTGCCTATGCGGCGCTTGATTTTGGCACAGTGATATTGACTTACTCAACCCTGGCCTTTTTAGGCATTGGCATTCAACCCCCATATCCAGAATGGGGTTCCATGGCATCCAATGGGCTCAGCTTTTTCCCTGCAGCGTGGTGGTACACACTTTTCCCCAGCGCTGCAATACTGCTTGTAGTTATAAGCTTTATATTGCTTGGGGATAAGCTTCAGGACATAATATCAGGGAGGCTAACATACTAAAATGGCACAGCTTGAAATAAGAAACCTTGTAGTTAACTATAAAGTGCCAGTTGGCACAATAAAGACACTTTTTGACCTTCAGCTTGATGTTGAAAAAGGGGATTCAATTGGCATAGTGGGGGAGAGCGGCTCTGGCAAATCAACGCTTGGGCTCTCAATTGTTGGCCTATTGCCTCCAAATGCAAGGGTAAAGGGAAGCATTGTTTTCGAGGGCAGGGATCTCCTTAAAATGCCTTCAAGTAAAATGAATGAAGTTAGAGGAACCGGAATTTTTATGATAATGCAGGATCCATTTAACAGCCTTAACCCCGTTAAAAAGATAGAGGATCAGCTTAGGGAAGCCCTTGAAGTTAGATACTCAAGAAAGGGTGAAAAGGTGCAGAAGGGGATGATTTACGATGAAATTTTAAAGAGGTTAAAGGATGTAAAGCTGCCGGATCCTGAAGCCATAATGGGCAGGTACCCTCACCAGCTGTCGGGTGGACAGATACAGAGAATAGTCATTGCGATGGGCCTTCTCCTTGAACCAAGCATGCTCATAGCGGATGAGCCAACTTCAGCCCTTGATGTAAGCGTTCAGGCTCAGATTATTGCTCTCATAAAGGAGCTTCAGGACAGATACAGGATGTCCTTGCTTTTTATAACTCATGACCTTTCCATAGCTTATGCGGTGTCTGAAAAGCTCCTAATACTCTATGGGGGGAGGATACTGGAATTTGGAAGGACAGAAGATATAATAAATGATCCAGGGCATCCATACACTGAAGGGCTTCTTAAGAGCTTTCCTCGGGGGAACTATAGGGATGGAAAACTTTACACTTTGAAGGGGATGCCACCATTGTTTACAAACATGCCCGATGGCTGCGTATTTAACCCCAGGTGCCCATACGTATTTGACAGATGCTATAAGGAGGAACCTGAACTATACAGATATAAGGATAGAAAGGTGAGGTGCTTCTTGAGGCATGATTGATTCAAATAGTGAATCTGACATTTTAATAACCACCTCCAACCTGACAAAGCTCTTTCTGGCATCAAAATATGGCATTCTTGACAGGCTGGCTAGGGCAAAGCCACTTTACGTCAGGGCAGTTGACGATGTAAACATAAATATAAGAAGAGGAAGGACAGTTGTTCTGGTAGGCGAGAGCGGATCGGGCAAAACCACGCTTGGCAGGCTGCTTGTCACCATAGAAAGCCCAACTTCCGGGGAAATATTTTACGATGGCCTGCCCCTAAGTAAAAACTTAAGGAAGGTTAGGGAGCAGGTTCAAATAGTCTATCAGAATCCATTTGAAAGCCTTGACCCTCGAATGAACATCAGCGAGATAGTTGAGGAGCCGTTGCTCGGCAAGGGCTTAACAAAGGCTGAAAGAAAGGAGAGGGTGATTCAGGCGCTTGAATCAGTTGGTCTAGACTATTCATATGTATACTTTAGAAAGGCAAAGGACCTTTCAGGAGGGCAAAGGCAAAGGGTGGCCCTTGCAAGGGCGATAATATCAAATCCAAAATTTATAGTGCTTGATGAGCCAACATCAGCACTTGATGCATCCATACAATCACAGGTGCTGAACCTGCTTGTGGATTTAAGGGATAAATTTCATTATACGTACCTTGTTATAACTCACAACATGATGGTTACAAGATACATAGCTGATGAAGTTTATGTCATGTATGCAGGCAAAATAATTGAGACAGGAAGCGTTGATGCTGTAATGAAAACCCCACTGCACCCGTATTCCCAGCTACTATTGAAATCAATACCATCACTTGAAAACAGAAAGCTTGAGCCAATGGTTGGTGAGCCGCCAAGCCTCATAAATCCACCATCAGGCTGCAGGTTTAATCCCAGGTGCCCATATGCATTTGAGAAGTGCAGGGTTGAGGAGCCAGAGTTAAAGGAGGTTGAGACAGGGCACTGGGTTGCATGTCACCTGTACTGAAATGAAAGCTTATATTGGCACTTCGGGTTATTCATATAGCTGGAACATTGGAAGATCGCTTAGATGGTACATAAGCCAGGGATTTAAGACGGTGGAGATAAACTCCACATTTTACGGTTTCCCATCAAGCAAGACAGTGACGAAATGGTCTGACACCCCTGATGAATTTATTTTTTCAATAAAGGTGCACAGGTCAGTTTCACATTTTAGCAAATTAAAAAGGTTAGACCTGTGGGATAAATTTATCAGGCTGTTTGAGCCAATAAACGAAAAAATAAGGTTCTGGCTGGTCCAGATGCCACCAGGATATAAGGCAAGCGATTCCAATATTCAAGATGTAATAAATTTTATACAATACACACATGATAAACGATTAGTGATGGAATTTCGAGACGCTTCATGGTGGGATGTATCAAAAAAGATAATGGATGCTGGAGCTGTTTTTTGTTCAGTTGATGCTCCAAAATTGCCCCGCGTAGTTGTAAATTCACTTGGAACAACATATATGAGGATGCACGGTAGGGATAGATGGTATGCATATGCATACACCAAAAAAGAGCTTGATATCCTGGCAGAGGAATTAGAGAAATCTGGATCAGAATCATCTTTTGTTTATTTTAACAATGATGCAATGCTGGAAAATGCGCTATACCTTTTAAACAGGCTGAGTTAACTGTAAAGCATGAGATGCTTTGTTTCTGTAAACGTTGAAGATAAATCGATAATAGATAAAATAGCAGAGTTTCAAGATGGGTTAAAGCACAGTGGCATCAATTTAGTATCCCAATCAAATCTTCACTACACTCTCAGGTTCCTTGGGGAAATTGATCAGCAAACAGTTGACGAAACAATCAGCATACTTGAAAAGATCTCATATGGCAAATTTGATATGGAATTGAGGGGTGTGGGAGTTTTTCCAAATGAGCGCATGATAAGGGTGATCTGGATAGGTTCATCTTCAGCTGACCTTGTCAAGCTAGCTGAGCTTGTTAATTCCTCGCTTGCTAAAATAGGCAAAAACGAAGAAAATTTTCTGCCTCATTTGACAGTTGCAAGGGTTAAATACATCAGGGACAGGGAAGCTCTGCTCAATTACATTTCTACAAATAAAGATACAATATTCGGAAACCTGCATGTAAATGAATTTAGTTTAATGAAAAGCGAATTGACACCAAGGGGGCCGGTCTACACTGTATTAAAGAGGTTCAATCTGCTCAAGTAACACTTTTATTGCCTTTTGTTTGTTAATCAATCGTGAAGGAAAAGGCAGCAGTAGCCGCAAAATCATCTTTAAGCAATTCTGAACTGAATCCTATACTTTCAATGCTGAGCGAGGAATTTGATCTGCTAAGCGTCCAGCCTCTGCCGGACGTGGAAATCCTAGAAAGCTGGAATCAGATAATGAAAAGGGGCATAGATGTTGCAATAAGCATTGGAGGCGATGGAACTCTGCTAGGGCTTGCCAGGTTTTTACCGCAGGGCGTTCCCATTGTAGGAATAAACATGGGTGGAAGGGGGATCATTGCTGAAGTGGAAAGAAACGAAATAGGCCAGCTCCTTTCTTCATACAGGTACGGAAACTACTATATTGAAAGAAGGTTAAGGTTAAAGGCTGAACTGGCCAGAAACGAAACGTTCAATGTGTTAAATGAATTTTACTTTCAGAGGGCAAATTTTAACATCACGCCATATTTTGAAATCAGCTCTTTTGGTGGGATTAAAATCAGGGGCAGAATGGATGGAGTTATTGTATCAACGCCTACAGGGTCAACTGGATACAATATGAGCAATGGGGGCCCGGTGCTCATAGAAACAATGGAAGCTTTTATCATAAATCCTGTTATGCCAATAGAAGGCATGCCATTTATAGTTATGCCTCCAGAAGAACTTAGAATATCATGCACAGATTATTCATACATGATCGCAGATGGTCAGATAAAGTATGAGGTACAGCCAGGAGAAATAGTCAGGTTGTTCAGGGGCGACGATTTACGGTTGATAAAAATTAAAAAGGGCAACAATCAACTGTTAAAGATAATAAAATGACGGTAACTGAAAGCGATTTTAAATTAATTATAAAGGTTATGGGCGGTAACCTGGTCAGCACACAGCCTGACGTATATGCTGTATGGACCAGAGGGTGCAGGGATCCTACTCGTTATTTATTTACTTACGTATCAGGTATTGCTGATAACGAGGAGAAAATTTTTAAAAATATAAGGTTAAAGTTCAGCCATGATATTCACGTAATTGTAACTGAAAAATCGGTTTTTGTGAATTCCAAGGTGTACAATATTGAATCAGGAGATAAACCGGATTTGGATGTTGTTCGTTTGTTCATGGAACTTATCAGGAAGCGTGAAAATTTTAAATAGTCAGACATTTAAATTGGTACAATGGGCCGGTAGTTCAGTGGTAGAATGCCCGCCTTGCACGCGGGAGGCCGCGGGTTCGAGTCCCGCCCGGTCCATAATTTTTTAATTAAAAAATAGCTAGAATATGTTTATATTTGATAATTTAAGTTGTTAATTGCTTGCCAGTATTTTATTATCTAACGCTATAAAAGCCAAATGACATATGACTCTTCAGTCTGACATATGCCGCTCAAGAAGGCTCTGCGCCGCATGTAAACCATTTTGTGCATATACCAGAAGTGTTCCATCCAGTAAGCTATCAGCCTCAATCCAAGTATATTTATTGAAGCGTTCAAATCCCCTTCCATTACCCATCCAACCTTTGGCAAAACCAGCCTTCTTTCATCAATCCTGAATTTCCTCTCTTTCCTATATAGCTCCATGTTCATCTCAGGCAACTTGTTCCAGACAAACCTGATGTTTCCCAGCGCCTTCTTGATCAGCTGCGCTTTTCCCTGCCCAGCATAACCTTGATTGTGCTTATCATTTTCTCTTCTGGCGATGCGCTTATGGCTGGGCTTGACTGCATTAAAATTAATTTATCCAAAGCCAGCTTATAAGCATTCAGCGCCTCATCCACATCGCGGTGGCTTTCGAGCTGAAACCAATCTGTAAGTGGGTGAATTTGATAACCATCGTGAAATTGAAACTAAAATAACTTGCATCAGTTAATAAAAGGCACGTCAAGCAAGGGCAATTTGGCTGCTATATATACAGCTCAAGTGGTTCAAGAAATGAAAGTACAATGCCTGACATACAACACATTAACAATGTAGATCAGCTAAAGAGCACAAACAATTGCAATAGCTAACTTTTTGCAATTAGCAAAAGTTAGCATATGCTTAAATATTAAAATTAATTATTTATAAGCATGGAGACATATAAAGTTGAATTTTTCAACATTGAAGACCTAATTAAGGATTTTCTATCAGTAGCAAGCATGTTTGGACGTGGAGTTATAGTTACGATTTACAGGTATAAGGGGAAAATTTTCATAGTGCAACCATCATATGAGCTGATAGGAATTCATTACGTGACTGATGAAGAAAACAAATATCCGGCTGGAGAATATATATTTGATACAATTACTTCAAAGGTAAAACCAAAGGACAATAAAAGGGAATTGAGTGCAAATGAAATACTGGTTATTATAATAGATCAAAAGTACAATTCACTTTTTGAGTGAAGTTATTATTGCCCTTCCATCCTTTATTATTATAGTATGTTCATACTGGCTGACAAATGCCCCGCTGCTTTCCACAAGCGTCATGTATCCTTCAATTATCCCCATTTTCTCAAGTTCATTTAGCGCGCTTATTGAGCTCTCTCCAAATTGTTTGTAAATCCACCTGCTTGCGAATGGTAAAGTTATGTAGTTTTCCCATATATATCTTATAATATCAGAATGCCTTCTTTCCTTCAACGCCCTTGCGGATGGCAGCCTGTAAATGTTGCTGTGAGCGCCATCTATAACATATGCGGAGGCATTTTTATCTACAAAAAATGGTTCTATTGCATATGCATTGCCCTCAACAAAACCACCGCGAGCCATCGTTTTAACCATCGGTATTGAAACATGCGCATGAAGGTTATAATGATCCACACCATGTCCCATTAAATTTTCTATAGTCTTAAACCCATAGCCATTTGCAAGGTTTTGCACAATTCCACCGAATTCTTCAAAGCTCATTCCGCTATGTATCTTGTCAATTGCCTGTAAAACCGTTTCATGGTTGGCTATTTTCATTCCTTCATATGCAGAAGAAAAATTAACGGTTATGGCTGTATCAGCAATATATCCATTTATATGGACTCCAAGATCAACTTTAACTATGGAGCCCTTAAGGATCTTTTTATCATCTACTGGCTTTGCAGTGTAGTGAGCTGCTTCCTCATTTTGAGATATATTTATTGGAAAAGCTGGCAAACCACCCTGCTTTATAATATATCCCTCCAGATCCTCACATATGTCAAATACATATTGCCCTTCTTGAATTGTATCTTCTGCCCTTTTGAGCGCATTTGCCGCAATGCTTCCTGCTTTAATATAGCTTTCAAAAACTTCATTTATCATTTGCTTAAATGCCTCCTAACTTTTCCAGCACTTCATTTAGATTTTTGATCCTTATATTTGCCAGTATGAGGTTTTCGACTGAAGCCATTTCAACTGCAAGATTTTCCACCCTGTCAGTTCCATGCATCATGACTAGCCTGGGCTTTAATGGTGATATTCTTACAGCAACCATAGGGCTCCTTCCTATTCCAACCTTTGTAAAAATTAGCGCCCTTTCAGATGATTTTCCGAATATCTTATAGAACTGCTCCCCCCTCATGGTAATAATAGCCCTAATGCTGTCAAGAACAGTATGCCCATAAATTGGTGAATCGATCATTTTTTCTCCTGAAAGGATATCAGCTTCAAGCAAATCTATTAATTTTGATGCTTTTATCGGGCTCCTATATTCTTTAATGTTAATTATGGCATCATTAGAAGCCGTGCTTTCGTTGCTATGCGTTGCAAGCACAACCGCGGAAGCGCCACTGCTCCTTATAAGGGCATCTATGTATTTTCTTATGAATTTTGTTCCAGGCTTCCTTCTTCTTCCACTTTCATAATCGCTGAGCACAGAAGGGGATACATTTATGAGGTTTGCCAGGCTTTTCTGGGTAATGCCAAGCTTTAACCTTATGCTCTTTAGTGTTTTTCCAGGGGAATTGGAGTAAATTATCATGCCTGCAACCTTATATATTTCTTCACTTTCCAATCTATTATAATTTCAAAGATAAGGAATATAAATGTTAGCTAAGTTTAGGAGTTTAATTTTTACACTATTTTTGGGCATAAATTAGCTAAAAATTAGAAAAAAAGGCTTAAAAGCCATAAATAACAGAGTTATAAATATGGAACAACAAGGCGTCTACGATGTTGTCATTATAGGCGGTGGCCCAATAGGCCTATGGGCGTCGTATTATGCTGGCTTCAGGGGATTGAAAACGCTTCTGGTTGAAGCTTCAGATGCCCTTGGGGGTCAGGCGATTTACCTTTACCCTGAAAAGGTGATAACTGATTTGCCTGGGATACCGCAAATAACGGGGAAGGGGCTGGTTGATAATTTGGTTGTACAGATGAACAGCATGAAAGTGGATAAGTTATTGCAGGCAAAGGTTATTTCAATTCTGGATGATAGCGGAAATAAGGAAATAATAACCAATAAGGGGAAATTTACAGGAAAGTACATACTGCTAACCCCAGGGCTGGGAAACTTTGTGCCAAATAAGCTTGGGAACCCTGAAGTTGATAAATTTGAAAATAATGGCCTGTACTATATTGTAAAGAACAAGGAGGATTTTAGGGACAAAAGCGTACTGATAGTTGGCGGTGGAGATTCTGCAGTTGATTGGGCAATAGAAATGAACAGAATAGCAAAGGAAGTTTATCTGGTTCACAGGAGAAATGAATTCAGGGCAGCCGAAGCTAACATAGAAAAGATAGTTAATGGAGGCGTAAAGATATTAACTCCATATGTGCTTGATTCAATTATAGGAAACGGAAGAATAGAAAAGGCAGTTCTAAAAAATGTTAATGATTCTTCATCTAAAACTTTGAACGTTGATGCAGTTTTGATGATGTTAGGATATAAGCTTGATTTAAGCACAATTAAAGGATGGAATATCAATTTAACTCAGGATGGAATCATCATTGATGCTAATTGCGTGACAAGTGATCCCAGGATTTTAGCTGCCGGTGACATAGCTTCACCTAAAGAAGGAATAAAGCAAAAGCTGCTGGTTATTGGATTTGCACAGGCCACAACGGCCGTCAATTATATAAGTAAGGTTCTGAGGCCGTCATCCCCCACGTTTATTCACAGCACAACAAAGACCAAATAGAATTGCTCTACACCTCACAAAGGTTTACTGGAAGTCCAACAACATCACTGTGTAACATAAAAACGCTTCCTGCATTTGGCTGGGCTTCCAATTCTCCCTTTGACATGTTGTGTCTGGCAGTTGTTATAAAAATTGTTTTCATATCTTTTCCACCAAATGTAAGTGAGGTCACATTTTTGGCAGGTATTGCAATTGTTTTAAGTAGTTTCTTGCTGTATGGATTCCACCTGCTAATCATGCCTCCTCCCCAGTGAGCCACCCATATCATGCCTTCCGAATCCACTGTCATTCCATCCGGTACCCCCGGTAAATCGCCAAAATCGACAGCTATTTCCCTCTGCGAAATTTTACCCTTATCAATGTCAAATAGAAATTTCCAAACCTTCCTTGTTGGAGTGTCAATTAAATACATATATCTACTATCAGGGCTCCAGCCCAACCCGTTTGATATAGTTAACCCTGACATTTCTCGTCTAACCGTGCCAGATTCAAGAACATATAACGATGCCACAGGCAACTTTTCGCCCTTATCCATTGTTCCTGCCCAATACCTTCCACGTTGATCGCACTTTCCGTCATTAAACCTATTTGTTTGAGGCTCATCTGTCAAATCAATAACTTTGGCATATTTGTTGTCTCTAATATCAATTTTATAAAAGCTCAAGTTAATTGTGGCCATTAAATTGCCATCTTTCGCAGGAGAAACGCTTGTAACTTCACCATTTACATTGAAACTTTTTTCCCCATCTTTTCCCTCAGAATAAATAACACCGTTCAATATGTCAACCCAATAAAGCGCACCTGTTGTATAATCCCAAATAGGTCCTTCTCCAAGATCTGCCCTTTTGCTTACAAAAATTTCAAGTTTCATAACAAATAATTGAAATTTAACTTAATTGCATTTATTAAACATTTTCATTAACTTTGAAAATGTTGATGCCAGCTAGCATGAATGTGTTTTATTTTTATTCTTTATAGGATTTGAAAAGTCACGCATCATAAGCGAATGGTTTTTAAATATGATTTAGGATAACAGCCATAAAGCGGGAGTCGCCTAGCCAGGTCAATGGCGCTGCCCTGAGGCGGCAGTCCTGTTGGGGTGCGTGGGTTCAAATCCCACCTCCCGCACCTTGTGCAATTACCTATCGATACAATATGTGCGCTGCAACATTATTTCCCAAAAAACCTCTTTTGGGAAAATAATAATATGAATATTGCATTGATTAGCATTATAAATTTCCTAAAATTATCTATTTTAAAAATTAAAGGAAAAACATTAACTATTTAACATTATAGATATAATATTGATGTATGCTGGTGACAACTCCAAGAATCACAGTCACAGCTCCGAGTTCAAGCAGTGGAAAAACGCTTGCTACAATGGGCATAATTTATGGGCTAAAAAAATTAGGATACAGGGTGCAACCATTTAAAGTAGGACCAGACTTTATTGATCCATCATACCTTAAATCCGCAGCTGGTATTAATGCAATAAACCTTGACCTCTGGATAATGGGGAAATCAGGAGTTTTAAGTGCATTTTCCAGATGGTGCAGTGAATCAAATGCATGTGTAATTGAAGGAGTAATGGGATACCTCGATGGAGCTTATACTGATTCTGACAGGTTTTTTGGAAGCACATATAGAATTTCAAGGATGTTAAAATCAAACATAATTCTTGTAATCGATGTTTCAAAGACAGCTCAAACGGCTCTTGCTATTGCCATGGGCATGGCAAGATTCTCAAATGGAAAAATTGGCGTCATAGCGAATAAGGTAGCTGGAAAAGCACACGCGGAATATGTCAGGAGGGCAATAAAGGGCTATAAGAATATAGTTTATGTCGGTCAAATAAATGAAGACCAATCATTTCAGCTTGAAGAAAGAAAGCTGGGGTTAATTCCTACAGCTGAAAGGTATATTGATTATATGGGAATAAGCAAAAGGGTTTCAGAAAACCTGGATATGAATGCCATTTTGAATTTAATGAGCACAGAGCCCTTAATTGTAAAAGATGAAAAAAACTCAGCTTCGAAGGCAATTGAAACAAAAATTTCAGTGGCTCTAGATGACGCATTTAATTTTTATTACTGGGATTCAATTAGCGCATTAAGGGCAATGGGCGCGCACATAGAATTTTTCAGCCCTGTATATGATATACTGCCTTCTGAAGACACCCAGGGCATAATAATAGGAGGTGGATTTCCTGAGCTCTTTGCCAAAAATTTGGAAAGGTCAAACCACACCATTAATTTTTTAAGGGAAGCTTCTGATAGCGGCAAACCAATATTGGCTGAATGCGGTGGCCTAATGTACCTTAGCAGGGGAATTTATGGGCCTGAAAAATTTCATAAGTGGGTTGGGGTTTTTGATGCGAAGGTTAAAATGAGCGATAAGCTTACAATTGGGTATACAGAACTGGAGGCCACAATTGATAACCCTATAGCATCGAGTGGACAGAGGCTAAGGGGTCATGAATATCATTACTCCAATCTGGTCGAAATATCAAAGGATCAAAAACTGGCAGTAAAGGTGCTCAGGGGGTCAGGAGCTGCTATGCAATATGATGGATTATTAACTTATAATTCGCTTGGAACATATTCTCACTTTCACTTGGGATCAAACATCAGGGTAGCAAGGAGATTTCTTGATTCCTGCGTAAAATCAAGCAGAAGATGAAAACGCTTTATTTACTTCATTAACAGCGGATTCAATGTCGACTTTAAATCCATAGTTGCTCATTGCTGCTGCCAGGGCAATAATAGCCTGCATGACAAATTCCCTCTTTGCTGTATATCCCATGTGCCCTATTCTCATGACCTTATTTGACAGTGGCCCCCATGATCCTGCAAGCATTATTCCGAGCTTCTTGTATGTGAAATCAAGCAGCACGTTTGGATCAGTTGGTGAATAAAACGCAGTTACCGTTGGTGCAGCGTGTTTTATGTCCTTTACAAACGGTATTATGTTCATGGCTCTTAACGCATTTATTGTTGCATTTCTGCTTTCTTCATGCCTCCTATAAACGTTTTCCAAGCCTTCGGAGAGTATAATGTCAACTGCAGTATTGAGCGCAACTATGTCGTTTGCAGAAGGTGTATATGGGAACATTCCCTTTTTTAAGTATTCATCCCAAATGTTGATATTCATATAGTATCCTCCATAGTTTGCCTTCTTCATTGCCGATTTTGCCTTATCGCTGACTGCCATGATTGCCAACCCTGGTGTGGAACTAAAAGCCTTTTGACTGGCCATCAGGCATATATCTGCACCAAGGCTTTTGCAGTTAACCGGCATCCCTCCAACTGAAGAAACCACATCAACTATAAATAGGGCATCGCTTTCTTTGGCCCTTTTTGCTATATCTTCAATTGGATTTACAAGCCCTGCAGGCGTTTCAACATGAACCAGAGTTAGCGCTTTATAGCCATTTAAATCTGGTATTTTATTCACGTCTATTGGCTCATCATACGGACCTTCCACCCTTGTTACCTGTGCTCCGTAGCCAGCAGCAAGTTCAGCAAACGATTCCCCGAAAACACCGTTGCAAATTGAAATAACTTTATCACCCTTTTTAATTGTATTAGCAATGGACGCTTCTAGACCAAGCATCCCTTCACCACTCATTATATAGAGGCTGCCTGAATGATTAATTATTTTCTTTATCTTTTCAGAAAGTGAATTATAGAGTTTAAAAAATTCCTGATCCAGATCAGGGTTAATTGTTCTCTGCATTGATGACAGTACCTCATTAGGAATTTCTGTTGGGCCTGGAGTTAAAATCACCATTTTAAATCTTCCCCCAAAGTTAATGATTTAACAATCATAATTCCTTTACCCTATCTTTTATGGAAAAGCCAGTATTTTTCTTCAAATATGAATTTCTGACCAAATAATATATAAAGGCTATAGCAAACACCCCTGAAATCACAAGCATGGAGGTTACAGAGGTAAAGCCAAGCTGTGGATAAATTACATAAAATAAAGCTATAACAGCATTTAAAATAAAGCCCATTATGGATGCGGCTAAGATCTTAAAGTTTTTCTCTTTTGAAGCCATCGCCATACCAGCTATCATTGATAACATCCAGGTGATCTGTGTAGCAAATACAACTGATACAAAAAATGGCCCAATTGAAGGTGTAAAAACTATGAGCACAAGCCATACTAATGAAATTATAAGGTCAAACATGAGTGAATAAATTGGGCTATGGCTTTTGTCCTGAACTGTTGCCAGCTTTATGGGTAAAATACCGTCAAGCGATTGTGCAAGGACTATCCTGCTTGAACCTATCATTATTGCGATCATAACTTGAAACATAGAAATAGCTGCGCCTATAATCAAAATTGTATATAGAACAGGGTTTGGCCTTAATAACGCAATTAACGCCGTATAGTAGGGGGCACCCACAGTAGCTAACATGCCTGTTAACTTTCCGTTCAGCCACAGCTGGGATAACTGACTCAGCTGGGCGTAACCAAAAGCGGCTTTTAATCCAATCCATACTGCTATTATGAAAGTAACATTTAGCAATACGGCACCTATCATGGCTGCTGAATAGGTTTTATGGCTTTCTGAACCTGTTATCTCTTCATTATTTAGAACTGACCACATGCCATATCCTATTGCCCCCCAACTGAGAGACCACGTTCCAAGTGTATTAAGCCAGTCAGTGTTACCAAGTGAAATCGATGGGGTATAATATGGAGCGTGCCAAAACAGAATGGCTATGGCGGAAGCGCCTCCAGCTATCATAAGCGTAAATATAATATATTGAAGTTTAGCGTAAAATCTTATTCCCCTTAATGAAATTAAAAAGGCAATTATGAGCAAAATGGCTGTAATAAAGAAGACAAAAATCTTGGAGCTTGCGCTACTATATATGCTTAAGATTAGCCATGATCCACTTAGTTTAGAAACAAAGTACAAATATGGCAGCAGAAGCGCGTCCACAATGTAATATCCAAACCACGCAATAAAGAAAAGTTGCCATATAACCCACCCAGTGAACGTAAACACAAAGCCTATGGCAGGATGTATGGCTCTGCTTTGAAATATATAATCTCCGCCTGCCCATGGATATGACCTGCTTAAATACGAATAAGTAACGAAGAAAGGCACCGCTACAATCGCTAGGAGGGCAGTTCCTATAATTACGCTGCCTCCATTGAAAGCTACCGGCTGATAAATAAAAAGCAGGAACCACATCATCGAAAATAACGATATGGTAAGGCTGTTATACATGAAAACATCTTTCATCTTTAGCCCCTTTACAAGCCCAGATGCGTTTCTTTTAAACATGTTTTTGGCATGTAAAAATATATATTTAAATATTGATTTATCTATAAATTAAATTAATATGTTTAGGTGCTATATATGCGGCAATGTGCAGGAAACTGGTGGCAAGTGCCATGTTTGCGGTAATCTTACGGCTTATTATCCATTAAGAGATGAAATAAGAAAATTAGAAGGAGGAAATGTAAATTCAGCTGGCATATGGCATTACAGAAGCCTGCTGCCCCAAGTAAGTGACATAATTAGCCTGGGGGAAGGCAACACACCGTTGATCTATTCTGAAAAAATCAAAAACGAATTAAATGCTGGGTCATTGATTATAAAAAATGAATCAGTAAATCCAACAGGCTCATTTCTGGACAGGGGCTCTTCTGTAGCAGTTAGTTACGCGCTTTCCAATAAATACAGAGGCGTGAAGTGCTTTTCCTCAGGCAACCTTGGAGCCTCCTTGTCAGCATACTCTGCAAAGGCTGGCATTTCATGTTCAGTTTACGCTACAAGAAAGATTGTAACGGGAAAGCTCTATCAAACAATGTGCTATGGCGCCACGGTTAATTTCTATGATGATCAGCAAAAGGCGATTAGCGAGTCACGGCTAGCATTAGAGGGCTTTTACATAACAGGTGAGGGTGATACTATATTTCTTTCTGGGTTAAAAACAACAGCCTATGAAATATTTGAACAGACAAAAAAACTGCCCGATTATATTTTTTTAAGCGTTGGAGAGGGAGGCGGTCTTTCAATGATATATGCTGGCCTGGTGGATTTACATGAAGCAGGTTTAATAGGCGAGATACCACGACTGATTGGGGTAAGGGTAAAAAATCACAGCACGATTGCTGATGATTTGCTGGCCCAAATGGCAAATTTAAATGCAGCTGAAAAAGCCCTAAAAGACACTGATGGGTTTATGGTGGAAGTTGAAGATGATGAGATATTAAAATCCATGTCAACTCTTGCCAAATCAGAAGGATTATTTGCTGAACCTTCTGCCGCGGTGGCTTTAGCTGGCATTTATAAAGTGTTTAATGAGCACAAAATTGATACAAGAGCTAACATTGTTTACGTGCTAACTGGAACGGGATTAAAGGATCCAGTGGCAATAGGGGCTTTGCTTGATATAAGGCTTAAACGCGATGTAACAGAAATTCAGATTGGCAAAACGAAGAAGGCAATATTAGAAATTTTGTACAGAAAGAGGGCACATGGCTATCAGATCTGGAAAAAATTAAAGGAGTTCGGCATAGATGATACTTTGCCTGCAGTTTATATAAGCCTTAATGATCTGAAAAATGATGGATTGATAAAGGGGGAAAGCCTTAATGCAAACGGTCGAAATATAGTTCTTTATGAGCTTACGGATTCAGGAAAAAGAATGGCCAGCCTGCTGCTGCATATTTGATATTTATGATTTGATAACCTGTTTTTTGTCAATTGCTGTTACTAAATGGGTATTTGATTTTAATCTGATAATCTTAAACCATTTCATCCTGGCTTGGGCTACCAATGAGGCAGATATATAAGATAAAAGTTATATAATGTTATATTTAATATAATTGTTACAATTTGCCATCTGTTAAGCTGGAAAATATTTGGAAAAATTTTGGCGCCACACAGGTGCTAAAGGGGATAGATCTCGACATACAGGACGGTGAATTTATGATTTTGCTTGGCCCATCCGGGTCTGGTAAAACCACTGTACTAAGAACTATTGCAGGGCTTGAAATCCAGGATAAGGGACATATATGGATAGGTGACAAGCTAGTAGATGACTTAACTCCAAGGGAGAGAAACATAGCAATGGTCTTCCAAAATTATGCACTTTACCCTCATAAAACAGTTTATGAAAACATTGAAATGCCATTAAAGGCTCAAAAAATGAAGCGAAGTGATATAGAGGCCAGAATTGAGGAAATAGCTAAAACGCTGGAAATTACTGCGCTATTAGAAAGGTATCCGCGGCAGCTCAGCGGTGGTCAGCAGCAGAGGGTTGCTCTTGCTAGAGCGCTTGTAAGGCGCCCTTCTGCATTTCTATTAGATGAACCGCTTTCAAATCTTGACGCAAAGCTAAGGGTATCTGCAAGATCTTTTTTAAAATCGCTACAAAAGGAACTTGGAATAACTACAATTTACGTTACTCATGATCAGGCTGAAGCTATGGCCATGGCTGACAGGATTGCTGTAATATCTGATGGCTTAATTCAGCAGGTCAGTGACCCTGAAGATATATATTTTTACCCAAACAACACGTTTGTGGCCAGTTTCCTTGGAAGTCCACCAATTAACTTTTTTGAGGGCGAATTGTCAAAGGGTCAAGTGAAATTTTTAAATATGACAGTTAATTTAGACATCAATGATCAATACTCAGGTAATGTAACGGTTGGCATCAGGCCTGAGGATATAGTTATAGCAAAAAATGGCATTCCTGCTAAAGTAATGGTCGTTGAGCCATTGGGCCATGAATATATAATAACTTTAAAAACGGAAGGCATATTATATAAGGCCAGGATATTTGGCAACGTTTCAGTTTCAATGGGAGATGAAATATACGTATCATTTGATTCAAAAAGGCTCTTGATATTTTCGGACGGAAAAAGAATATGGCCAGTTGAGATTTCTACTTCTCATGTCGGGAATCTCCTGAATCATTAAAATGATTTTCATTTTGTTTATAGGGGAATTTAAGGGATCATTTGTGAGCTACTGCGCCTAGAAAGGCAGGCCGTTCTGAATGGCTTGGCGCCAGCAGCTGGCAATTTGGGGGGCTCAAAGCTAACTTACTTCTCATTAAGGTATGGGCTATATTTATTGACGGAATGATTGCTTTGGGCAACATATCCATTTAAAATATTTTAATGCTATCACTGTCTAAGCTTTGTTCTTGAGTGAAGCCAGGCACTGGAGCTTTTACGGCTTCCCCCAACCCCCTGACTACAATATAATATACGAGTAAGCAAAACATGCAGTAAATTAAAACCATTTTTACGCTTAACATTTCTAATTGATTTAAATATACTTCATATACATGAGAAATAAAAAAGCAATGAATGTTGACAATTTTATAATGCATGTTTTATAGAAACTGCAGGAAATCATTCAAAATTATGTCAAATTCCCTGTGCACAAGTTGACCAATTATGGGCGCT